>OBKV01000168.1_pt1 | contig 68461 bp, 55 predicted proteins | sample 1517301 | NCBI WGS metagenome assembly OBKV01 (sample SAMN04571685, study PRJEB22368) | human gut metagenome | biome: human gut; material: stool | host: Homo sapiens | place: Luxembourg | collected 2012-06-29 | reverse complement strand
TGTGAAAATAGGAGGCAAATGCCTTTTATGATTAGCATTTACCTCCTACCCGATTTTTATTACAACTGATAGAACTTCGTGAAAGCCTTGACGCAATACTCGTGGTCGATTACGCTACCTGTTTCTCGACAACTGTGCATGGCGAGGATGGCATTACCCATATCTACACCCTTCAAAGGAATAGAAGAAGCGAGGATGTTGCCAAGCGTACTTCCACCAGCTACATCACTGTGATTTACAAATCGTTGGCATGGTACTCCAGCTGCATCGCAGATGCTGGCAAAGATGGCTGCTGATACAGCATCGCTTGCATACTTTTGTGCTGCATTGAACTTGATGACCGGACCGCCGCCAAGCATTGGGTGATTGGTCGGGTCGAACTTCTCACTATAATTAGGATGCCAAGCGTGGGCATTATCAGCAGAAATCATGAAAGCACGCTCTACTGCCTGGTAGTAAGCCTCCTCTGTGCCGCTCTGAGCAAGGGCAATGCGCTGGAGCATATGAGAGAGGAATGGACTTCCGGCACCCTGCTTGGTCTGAGATCCCGTTTCCTCATTGTCGAAGATGGCGAGAACGCGAGTTGTTTCAAATGCCGAAGTATCAGATGAAGAAGTGGCATCTGCTGCAATCATCGCCTCTACACCTGCCCAGCACATAGACAGATCGTCAAGTCTTCCTGAAGAGATGAATTCCTGATGCACACCGAAGGTGCAGGCAGGAGTGGCATCAGCCAGATAGAGGTCGAAGTCAAGAATATCTTCTTTCTTGATGTTCAGTTCGCCTGTAATTACATTCATCAGGAGATTTCCCTTCTCCAGTTCATCATTGATGATACCCAGGATAGGGAGAACATCCTTTTGCTTGCTCAATTTTACACCATCATTCACCTGGCGGTTGAAGTGGATGGCAAGATTGCTGATTTGCAGCAATGGGCGCTGGATATGAAGAAGGAGTGTCTGAGGATTCATGGCGTTCTCACCTTTTACAATCACTCTACCAGCTAAAGTCAAAGGGCGGTCGAACCAGGTTGACATGATAGGACCACCATACACCTCGGTATTTAGTTTCACGATGCCACCCTCACAAAGCATCTCTGCATTTGGCTTGATGCGGAAGGTAGGAGAATCGCAGTGAGCGCAAATCATGTGGAAACCGCCATCTGCCAATGATTTCTTACCGATTTGGAAAGCATAGATAGAGGAATCGTTCTTGGTAACAAAGAACTTGTCGCCAGCCTCAACCTTACCCAAAGGCTCCTGTGGGTTGATGCGATGGAAACCATTCTTCTCCAATTCTTCAGAGATATTCTTCACTGCCAGAAAGTTTACTGGAGAAGCGTCAAGGAAGGATAATAATCTTTTAATCATACTTTATGTCTTTATTCTGTTTTCAAATTGCCGAGTGCAGCTTATCTTATGCAAAGATAATGCAAATGAGCGCAATGAAAACTTGTTTTCAAATTGCCGAGTGCAGCTTATCTTATGCAAAGATAATGCAAATGAGCGCAATGAAAACTTGTTTTCAAATTGCCGAGTGCAGCTTATCTTATGCAAAAATACAACATTTATTTTATTTTATCTCATAATTCTACTTGTTTTTCATTTTTTTGTATTAACTTTGTTCCAAACTTTAATAATATAATGAAAAGATTACAATCATATATACTATTTATATTGTTGCTGTTGGCAACAGTTCTTCCGGCACATGGGCATATTTCCAGAAATATGTTCATGGTTTCCAACCTCAATACTGATAATGGACTGTCCAGTTCTCGTGTCTATTCTATTGTTGAGGCAGAGGATGGTGCTATGTGGATAAGTACTAAACGAGGGGTTGACCGATATAACGGGCAATTGGTTTCTAATTACACATTGGCTACAGAAATGCAGTATAGTGATGCCAGTGGCAGAAATATCAAATTGACCCAAGATCATCATCGGCAGATATATGCTTACGACAACAAGGGAAAAGTATATATATATAATAAGGTGAAAGATACGTTCGTCTTGAGATGTAATCTTCAGAAGATTCTTGGAGGAAGCATTGTATTGAACGAACTGTTGGTAGATGAAAAGGGCAACTTCTGGTTGGCTATGGATAAAGGTCTTTACTGCTTGTCAGCTTCTGCTGACGGGAAGGAAATCGTTCGCGAGAAAGCTAAAGGTAGATTTATATTAAAAAATACCTATATTAATCATATCCAGTTTGTTGGTCAGAGACTCTTGATAGGAACTTCCAAAGATGTATATTGCTATTCGGTAGCTACACAGAAAATAGCAAAAAAGATAAGCGGTAGCTCTGTGGTTTCTTCTTATCATGATGTAGAGGGGCATCATATTTGGTTGGGTACTTTTCATGAAGGAGTGAAGGTGGTGGATGATAGAACTTGGAAGCCAATCAATTCTATAGCTTTCCATTCTTTACAGAACATTCCGCAGATTCCCGTACGTTCTATTATTTCATTTGATCATCAAACCATTCTGATGGCTGTAGATGGAGCTGGAATCTATGCCTATGATAAGCTGAATAAACAAACCAAACTCTTACTGGATACAGATGGACGTCCTGGTAACATACTGAAGGGTAATGGTTTATATACTTTGTGCCGCGACCGCTTTGGAGATTTATGGGCAGGTTCTTATTCGGGAGGAGTAGATTTAGCCATTCCGATGGAACATACTCTGGAGTATATTACGCACGAGTATCTTAATAATCAATCGCTGTTAGATGATTGTGTGAACGATGTATTCCAAAGCCGCGATGGAAAAATATGGTATGCTACAGATAAAGGAGTAAGTGTTTATGATTCGCAGACTTATTCCTGGCATCATGGACTATATAATAAGGTGGCACTTACGATTTGTCAGACTGTTGATGGAAGGGTTCTGGTAGGTACTTATGGCAATGGTGTATATCAGGTGAACAGCGATGGAACCAGTATGCCTGCTTATTCTGTTAGTAATGGAAAGTTGAAGAGTGACTATGTATTCAGTCTTTTTACTGATAGCGAAGGCTATCTCTGGATAGGCTGTTTAGATGGTGATATGGCCTGTTTTCCCTCAGGAAAGAATATTTCCAGAGGAGTGGGGAAGACTGCTTTCTATCTGCCTGTCAACGAGGTACAATGCATTACCGAATCAAAGGATAAGCGCAGTATCGCAGTAGGAACTTCGCATGGTTGCTATCTGATAGATAAGCAGAATCCTATGCACCCACGCCGTTTTTTTTATCCAGGACAATATCCTGATAAAGACATCAATTTCTTTGTCAACAGTATGGTTTATCAGAATTCCAGTCATGTCTGGATAGGTACGGATGGTGGTGGACTTTATGATTATGACCTGACGACTAATAAGTTTAGAAACTATACAACCCAGGAGTCATTACCGTCTAATGCGGTTTATGGACTTATCAAGGGAAAGAATGGCAAGTTGTGGCTGAGCACAGATAAGGGGTTGGCCTTCATCTATCAGGGGAAGGTGGTAAATCTCAACTTCTTCAAGGGATTGGAACGTGAGTATAATCGTATGTCTGTGGCGTGTACTTCAGATGGCAGGATGCTTTTTGGCAGTAATGATGGCGTAGTGGCTTTGGCTCCGATGTTTGCCAAAGGATTGAATTATGCCGCTCCGCTTCGTATCCATCGTGTTGAGGTGGAAGGCGTAGAGCGTACAGACCAATGGAATGAAAGCCTCTTTGAGATGTTACAGGAAGGCACCTTGCAACTTCACCATCATGAGAATACGCTGATTGTTTCTTTCGAGAGCATCAATTATCAATATCAGCATGACATCCAATATCAATATTATTTGGAAGGATATGATCGTAACTGGAGTAAATCTTCTTCTTATCAGTTAGCACGATTTGTCAATTTACCTCCTGGCAACTATGTACTTTATGTCAAGGCTATTGGCAGAAGTAATGGTAGGGAATTGGGGGCAACATCCCTGAAAATTTCTATCGCTCAACCTTGGTGGAACACCTGGTGGGCATGGATTGTCTATCTCTGTATTCTGACAGCCATCTTATATTTTGCATGGCAGTATTATAAAGAACGATTGCAGCGCAGGTATTATGACGAGAAAATTAATTTCTTCGTCAATACAGCTCATAACATCCGTACTCCTTTAAGTCTGGTGTTGGCTCCTCTTGTTGATCTGTCTAAAGATTCTCACTTGAGTGAGAAGAGTCGTGTTTTTTTGGATATGGCGCAGCGCAACGGCAATAAACTGTTGAAGATGGTAACAGAATTGCTTGACTTCCAAAAGGTCGAGCAGTCGGCCGAACTGGTTCGTCTGCAAGATGTAGAATTGCCTATGTTCTTACGCTTGCAGGTGGAAAAATTTATAGTGGCAGCTCAGGAGAAGCATATTCATCTGAGTCTTGAAGCTTGTCCGCAGCATCTGGTTCATACAGATGTCAAGATGATGGATTTGATATTAGAAAATCTTCTTTCGAATGCTATCAAATATACACCTGAAGGTGGAAAGGTTACATTATCGGCTTCCATCGAAGGGAAGACTGCGCAGATTCTGGTGAGTGATACGGGTATTGGTATTCCGAAAGCAGAAATTAAGAATATCTTCAAGAGTTTCTTCCGAGCTTCAAATGCCGTGAATTCGCAAGAAATGGGAAGCGGATTGGGACTGATGCTTACCCGCCAACTCGTGAAGAAATTAGGTGGAAAACTTACTTTTGTTAGTGAAGAAGGCAAGGGTACTACCTTCCACGTAGTGTTGCCTTTGGGGAATTCTGCAGCATCTTCAACTCAACCTGTAGAAGAGGTGCAAAATGTAGAGACCATATTTTCTAATCATCAAGATGTTCATGATGAGGAAATGAAATCCGTGGCTTCTTCAGATGAACAGAATTCTGAAGTTTCGAAGGATACGCTTCTCTTTGTTGATGACAATGAAGATCTTCGTCAATACATCTGCATGACATTTAGTGATACTTATCGGGTGGTGGATGTAGAAAGTGGCGATGCTGCCTTGAAATATTTAGAAGAGGGCGGTGAATGTGATATTGTTGTTTCGGATGTGATGATGCCTGGTATGCAGGGTGATGTACTTTGCCAACGCATCAAGGAAAACAAGGATACTTCCTGGTTGCCTGTCATCCTGCTTACTGCTAAGGCAGGGCGCAATTTTATGATAGAAGGACTTGGATTGGGGGCGGATGATTATATAGCCAAGCCTTTCGATGCGGCTATTCTTGCCAGCAAGATAGACAGTATGTTGAAGAATCGACGCCGGTTGAGCCAATATTACATGGAACGAAGTCTTGCGCTTGTTAGAGGTGAGGTTTCTGCTAAATCAAATTCATCCAAACAGGTGATGGATTTGAATGCTGCTGATGAACCGATAGAAACTATCCAGGCTTCTGATGAGAAAGAAGAGCAAGCTATTTTGAATCCACAAGACCAGGCTTTCGTTGAGAAAGCAACCCGTCTCGTTCTCGATAACCTGAGCGACACCGACTTCACCATCGACCGCCTTTGCCGGGAGATGGCGATGAGCCGTACGCTCTTTTATGGCAAGTTGAAGACACTGACAGGGCAAGGACCGCAAGATTTCATGCGACTCATCCGTTTGGAACAGGCTGCGATGTTCTTGAAACAGGGAGACAGCGTGTTGGATGTCTCAGTGAAAGCAGGTTTCGTGAATGTGAAGTACTTTAGTACTGTGTTTAAGAAACATTTTGGAGTATCTCCAAGTAAGTATCTGTAAATTAAGGCTTTAGTTAATAAAAAGAGGTTTTGATTTAGACGAAATGTCTGAATTGAAACCTCTTTTGTTTGTTATCAAACCCTCTTACTGTTCCTTTTCCCTATCTTTGCAGCCAGATTCAGTTGCGTTATTGCAAACGGATTATTTTAAACTAAACAACAATAATAATAGTACACCTAATAAAAATGAAAAGGAACTTTTTGAAATTTTGCTTGATTATAACAAGCGCCTTCATCTGTTTTTCATGTGATGCAAGTACATCAATAGAGAGACCTTCTGTAGGTTCTGATGGCATTGGTGAATCTTATCCTACTGCCCAGCAATGGAACAAGGATGTAGTAGGTTGGAATCTCGGCAATCAATTCGAGTGCTCAGCTCCTGGACAGGATGGTGAGTCGATGCAGATTGGCAACCCTGATGGTTCCATCCATGCAGAGACAGCCTGGGGCAATCCCGTTGTTACCAAGAAGATGATACAAGCCGTGAAGAAGGCTGGTTTCAATGCCATCCGAATTCCAATCCGTTGGCAGTGCCACATTACCAACGCTCAGGCAATGAGCATCGACAAGGCTTGGATTGCTCGTATCAAGGAGGTAGTGGGGTGGTGTCTGGATAATGACCTCAAGGTTATCATCAATGTGCATCATGATAAGTGGCTCGAAGGTCGTCCTACCTATCAATATAAGGAAGAAAACTGCCAGAAGCTTGCGCTCCTCTGGATGAATATCGCCTCTGAGTTTGCCAATTATGACAGTCGCTTGGCTTTCGCCGGTACCAATGAGGTTCACATCAGGGACAACTGGGGCAAGCCTACTGCCGAGAACCTCGAAGTGCAGAATGCTTACAATCAGATATTCGTGGATATGGTTCGTGCCACAGGCGGCAACAATGCCAAGCGCCACCTTATTTTACAGACTTACGTTTGCAACCCTTGGTTTGGCGTCGAGAATGGAGATTTCATCATTCCAAAGGATGCCGAAGGCAATGGCAACAACTATATGAGTGTGGAATTCCACTACTATCAGCCATGGAGCTACGCCGGCGATTGCACCTACGATTACTGGGGTGATGCTTACAAGGATGCTGGCAAGATACCTGCTGAAAACGAGAAGACGATGACGGATTTCTTCGACAAGGCGGTGAATACCTGGAGCAACAAAGGACTGGGTATCGTAATAGGAGAGTGGGGAGTAACCGATCATTATAAGTCAAACTCAGAGAAAGTGCATGAAAACATGACCTACTACTGTAAGTTCTTGACTACAGAGGCTCGCAAACGAGGCTTCTCTACTTTCGTTTGGGACAACAACCACTTCGGCAACGGCTCTGAGAAGTATGGCATCTTCGACCGTTTCAAGAGTATGAAGGTGAATGCTCCTTGGATTCTCGAAGGAATCTTTGGGAAAGAATAATGTTAAACTAAAAACAAAATATCAATTATGAGAAAGAAAACGATGTTTCTCGGCCTGCTCGGTGCAGGTTTGATGTGGATGCCTGCTTCAGCCATCCTCGCTGCCCAGATGAACAATGCTGCGATGAGCGTTCAGCAGAACCAAAGCATCAAGGGTACAGTGGTGGATGCCACTGGCGAAACCTTGATTGGCGCAAGCGTGAAGGTGGTTGGTACAACCAATGGTGTCGTTACCGATATGGATGGTAACTTTACGTTGAACTGCAAGCCTGGAGCAACGCTCGAAGTGAGCTACATCGGTTACAAGACGATGACCGTGAAAGCTGCAAATGGCATGAAAATCACGATGCAAGAGGATGGTAAGGCCTTGAATGAGGTAGTTGTCACCGCCCTCGGTATCAAACGAGACCGCAAGGCCCTCGGTTATGGCTTGGAGGAAGTGAAGGGTGAGGAACTCACCAAGGCGAAGGAAACCAACGTCATCAACTCTCTTTCAGGTAAGGTGGCTGGTCTTGTGGTACAGAACACCGCTGGCGGTGCTTCTGGTTCTACCCGCGTGCTTCTTCGTGGTAATACAGAAATGGCAGGCAATAACCAGCCTCTCTACGTGGTGGATGGTGTGCCTTTGGATAATACCAACTTTGGCAGTGCTGGTGAAGCTGGTGGTTATGACCTCGGTGATGGTATCTCTGCCATCAATCCTGACGACATCGAGACGATGACCGTATTGAAAGGTCCTGCTGCTTCTGCTCTCTATGGTAGCCGTGCTTCCCATGGTGTTATCTTGATTACGACCAAGAAGGCGGAGAAGGATAAGATTTCCGTGGAGTACAATGGTTCTTTCACTGTCGATACCCAGTTGGCTAAGTGGGACGACATCCAGGAGATATATGGCGCTGGCTACAATGGCGAGCTTCCTACATCCAGCACTTCTGGTACGAACTCCAGTTGGGGACCTAAGGCCGATGACTTCATGTTCAAGTATTTCGATGGCGAGGAACGTCCATTCATGATGCATCCTAACAATGCTTCTGGTTTCTTCCGTACAGGTTTCACCACTCAGAACTCTGCCATTCTCTCAGTTAATTCCGGTAAGACGGGTATGCGTTTCTCTGTTACCGATATGCGCAACAAGGACATCCTGCCTAACACCAATATGAGTCGTGACAACTTCAACCTCCGTGTGAATACCTCAGCTGGTCCTGTTGACTTCGACTTCACCGCCAACTATACTCGTGAGAAGGTAAAGAACCGTCCTGCCCTTGGTGACTCTCAGAGCAACGTGGGTAAGAACCTCATGACCCTGGCGGGTACCTACGACCAGGCTTGGTTGAAGCACTATGAGGATGCCGACGGCAACTACTCCAACTGGAATGGTAACGATCAGTATAACAAGAATCCATACTGGGATCTCTATAAGAACAGCAATACATCCGACAAGGACGTGTTCCGTTTTACGGGTAAGGCCATCTGGAACATCGGCAAGCACCTCAAGTTGCAGGGTACCATCGGTACCGACATCAACAGCATGAACTTCGAGGACTTCATCGCCAAGACAACTCCAGGTACTCCTGCCGGAAAGCTTACCGATCAAATCTTCAACAACCGCACACTCAACGCCGAGATACTCGCCCTCTACAACAACTCATGGGGCGACTTCGATGTCAACGCTACCGCTGGTGGTAACATCTTCAAGGTGAACAACAAGACCACTACCAACATCGGTCTCAACCAGCAGATGAATGGCATCCAGAACATCATGAACTATCAGGAACAGAACACTCGCGAGAGCATGTACAAGAAACAGATCAGCTCTCTCTATGCCAGTGCGAGCCTCGGCTACAAACATACTTACTATCTGGAGGGAACTCTCCGTGGAGATAAGTCTTCTACGCTCCCTTCTGGCAATAATACATATATATATCCTTCTGTATCTGGTAGCTTGGTATTCTCCGAGTTTATCAAGAACAAGAAGTTCATCAATTATGGTAAGATTCGCGCATCTTGGGCAAAGGTAGGTAGCGATACCGATCCATACCTGTTGGCACTCAACTATACCACGGGCAAGTACAGCTACGCGGGTTATACCATCGGTATGATAGCCAACTCAACACAGCCAAACAAGGATTTGAAGCCTACAATGACAGGTTCTTACGAGGTAGGTTTGGAGATGAAGTTCCTCAACGGACGCTTGGGCTTGGATGCCACCTATTACAACCAGAACTCCAAGAACCAGATTTTGAGCTTGGCTTCAACCACCACCTCTGGCTATGCTTACCGCCTCATCAATGCCGGTGAGATTCAGAACCAGGGTGTCGAGATTGCCCTCAATGCCCGTGCCTTGCAGATTAAGGACTTCGCTTGGGACTTGGGTGTCAACTTCTCGAAGAATACCAACAAGGTGAAGTCGCTCACCGATGGCATGGACTACTTCGAGTTGGCGAAGGCATACTGGTGCGGTGTTTCTGTAGGTGCCAAGGTAGGTGAGAACTATGGAGCTATCCGTGGACACGACTTCCTCTACAACGACAAGGGTCAGGTGGTTGTCGATGCAGCTACTGGTCTTCCAAAGATTGACCAGAAGATCAAGACCATCGGCAACTCTACTTGGGACTGGACAGGTGGTTTCTACTCAACCTTCAGCTACAAGAACTTCCGCCTCTCTGCTGCATTCGATGTGAAGGTAGGTGCCGACATCTACTCTATGTCTATGCGTTCTGCATACCAGACTGGTAAGGCAAAGGGAACATTGGCAGGTCGTGAGGAGTGGTACACTTCTGAGGAGGCTCGCAAGGCTTCGGGTATGGACCTTGCCGCATGGCGTGAGTCTGGCAACTGCAAGGGACTCGTAGTGGATGGTGTTATCGACAATGGTGATGGTACTTATCGCAAGAACGACATCGCCGTGAACCCTGAAGATTACTGGAAGCATGTGGCAAATGGCGTGCAGAGTGCCTTCGTTTACGACAACTCTTACGTGAAGTGTCGTGAGATTACTTTCGGCTATACCTTCCCAGAGAGCATTCTGGGCAAGTATGTCAAGGGCTTGACCGTATCCTTCGTGGCTCGTAACCCATTCATTGTTTGGAAGAACATTCCTAACATCGACCCAGACTCCAGCTACAATACTTCAGGTCTCGGTCTGGAATATGGTTCCCTGCCATCTCGCAAGAGTTATGGTTTGAACGTGAACGTGAAGTTCTAATCTCGAAAAAATAGAATCAATTTCTTTAGAAGAGTTCTAATATATAATAAGGTAAGAAAATGAACAATATAATCAAGAAATATATAGGTAAGAGCAGCCTGATGATGGCTTTCGCCCTGATGGCAACCGGCACTGCGATGACTTCTTGCTCAGATGATACCTTGAGCAACATCAATACCGACAAGACCAAGGTGAGCGAGCTCGACCCTAACGCACAGTTGACAACAGCTTTGTTGCAGACTTACGGTGACTTCAGTCTGATGGATACCTACCGTAACTATATAACTGGTTTCCCACAGTATTTCGCTGGTGGTTGGAATGTAACCAATTATGCTGGTTCTAATTTCAGAGAAGATGATATATCCCGTCGAGTTTGGGACCGCTATTATGAAATCAGTATCAAGAACCTTGTGGATGCCATCCACAATTCTGCTGACAAGGCAAACTTGAATGCGGCACTTCGTATCCATCGTGTCTATCTCACGGCAGTTTTGGCAGATACCTACGGTGACGTGCCTTGTTCGGAGGCAGGTCTGGGTTATATCTCAGGTATCTCCACCCCTAAGTATGATACCGTAGAGGAACTCTACAGTTGGTTCTTCGAGGAACTTGACGCTTGCGAGAAGCAGCTTGGCACAGGTACCGACCGCATTTCTGGTGATGTCACCAGCATGGGTGGTGATGTAGCTCAGTGGAAGAAGTATGCCAATGCACTCCGTATGCGCTATGCCATGCGCATTTCCGATGTTAATCCACAGAAGGCAAAGGAGGAGTTTGAGAAGGCTGTAGCTGCCGGTGCCATCGCCAGTGCAGCCGATGATGCTTATATCAAGTATGCTGATGCTCCATTTACCTATTATGATGGAGCCAACGACTACGATTTCCGTGCCAATGCATTGAGCGAGATTCTCTATGGTCAGGATGCCACATCGCCTACCATGGTATGCTCTACCTTGTTCTATCAGTTGCAGAAAACCAACGACCCTCGTCTCTATCGCATCTGCCGTCACTACTACAATATCAAGCGTAGTCAGGTGAAGCCAGATAAGGAGCAGAACATCGACTTGACCGATGATTTCCTGGCTTACTTCCAGAGCAAGAACCTCGGTGAGGAGCCTTGCAACCCTGGTGCAGCCTGGTACACAGACTGGATGAATCCAGCTACGTTGGATGACCTTCCTACTTTGAAGAAGTATGCAGAGATAGACGCGAACACTTATGCCAACTCTGATTATATAGCCCGAGCTGGTCGTCCTTGCCTGAACATCGACTTCGAGATGCCTTCTTGTCCTGGCGACTTGATGAGCTATGCTGAGGTGGAGTTCCTCAAGGCTGAGGCTGCAACCATGGGTTGGAATGTAGGTGGTGGTGATGCTGAGAGTCACTACGAGGCTGGTGTTCGTGCCAGCATGGAGTTGCTCAACAACTACTATCTTACATCCAACAAGATTTCCAAGGAAGAGATCAATGAGTTCATTGCTAACAACAAGTTGGGTGACAATCCTAAGGAGACCATCAACACCCAGGCTTGGATTCTCCACATGATGAACCCTTCTGAGGGTTGGGCTAACATGCGCCGCTCTGACTATCCTGCCATCTTGAATCGTGATCTCTTGACCAAGAATGGTTTCACTTATACGGATCCCGATTGGTCAATGCCTGTCCGCTTGCAGTATCCTGAGTTGGAAGCTCAGTACAACAATGCCAACTACAAGGCTGCCATCGAGCATATGGGTGGTACTGATGATTGGCACAAGAAGCTTTGGTGGGACAAGGCTGATGTAAAACTTCAGCCAGACTTCAATCCTCCATTCGGAAAGGGATATAGCAAGTAGTGTTTAATGTTAAGTGTTAAATGTTAAGTCTTATAGGACAATAGAATAGAATAATTAATTATGAATAAGACAATGAAACAATATAAGGGAAAAGTCTTGAAGGCTATGATGATGCTCTTAGCCGTGGGTTTCGCACTGGCTGGTACATCTACCTTGTCTTCTTGCTCTTCTGACGATGAACCATACTTCACTGTCAGCGAAGATGACGATCCACGTATCTTGAACACCGACTTGGCTGATTCCAAGATAGACCGCAAGACTAATTATAAGTTGGAAATCAAGGTGACTCCTGTTCACTACACCACTGTGACATGGTTGCTCGATGGCATTCAGATTTATGAAGGTACCACCATCGACCAGACTTTGCCTGTAGGTAATCATGAACTGAAGATTGTGGCAACCACCACCAAGGGCAAGAGCACATCCCGCACCTTGAACGTTACCGTGACTCCTGCTGCCGATGACCCAGCCCTGGGTACCAATGCCATCGAGCTTTGGGTAGCTCCAGGTGCTGAGACCACTATCCATAAATGCAAGAATCTCGGTACAGTTACTAAAGTAATGGTAGGTGGCAAGGAAGTAGCCTTCGAGGTTCTCGAAGAGGGCACAGCCTTGAAGCTCACAGCTCCTACAGGTTTGGAGAATGGTGACTATGATATCACTTTGGTAGATGGTGAGGGCAACCAGTTCCCTGGCGGAATCATCAAGGTAACCACCGAGGCTCGCCCATCTATGGAGAATACCCTCTGGGAAGGTGAGTTCTCTGTAACATGGGGCACTCCTTTCGAGGCCTTGAAGGATACCTTCCTCTCAAAGGTGAAGGCGGGTACTATCCTCCGTGTTTATGTGGATGGAAATGGCCAGGGTACCGCTACCACAGCTTGGTGGAACAACATCCTTACTGGTAAGGCCGACCCAGAACGTGGCGACATCATGGTGACTGGTCCTGCTACATGGGAGTTTGAACTGACCGACCTCTCTATCCAACTCTTGACAGAGCAGAATGGTTTCCTCCTCGTGGGTGACGGTTACACCGTAAAGAAAGTAACTATTGAATAACATATTAGAAAGATTTCCGTTTTTATCATAAAACGTCAAACCTTTACTGTTTATGAAGAAAATATTATTATCTATTTCAATGTTGGCATTGGCTTATACAGCCAGTGCCAATGTTCCAGTTATCAAGAGCGACCCTAAGATAGAGGCTCAGGTAGAACAAACCCTGAAGAAACTCACCTTGGAGGAAAAGATAGGTCAGATGATGGAATTGGTGACCGACCTCTTTGGTGCCAACGACAAGAACGGTGTGTTCTATATCGACGAGCACAAGACCGATTCTATCCTTTCCCGCTATAAGATTGGCTCTATCCTCAACGCTCCAAATACCTGCGCACCAACCGCCAAGCAGTGGGAGAAGTACATCGCGCAAATCCAGAAGATCTCGATGAAGCGCATCGGCATCCCTTGTGTCTTCGGTCTCGACCAGAACCATGGTTCTACTTATACACAGGGCGGAACCCTCTTCCCGCAGAACATCAATGTGGCTGCCACCTTCAATCGTGAGATAGCTCGCCGTTCGGCTGAGGCTACCGCTTATGAGACTCGTGCCGTGAGCGTGCCTTGGACTTACAGTCCTACCGTTGACCTCGGTCGTGATGCCCGTTGGCCTCGCATCTGGGAGAACTTTGGCGAGGATTGCTACCTCAGTTCAGAGATGGGCAAGGAGATGGTCTATGGTTTCCAGGGCGAGGACCCAAACAACATCGACCAGTATCACATCGCCACTTCAATGAAGCACTTCATGGGCTATGGTGTGCCTTGGACCGGTAAAGACCGTACGCCAGCCTATATCTCTCCTGCCGACTTGCGAGAGAAGCACTTCGCTCCTTTCCTGGCGGGTCTGCAGGCTGGAGCCTTGACCGTGATGGTGAATTCCGCTTCCGTCAATGGTATGCCGATGCATGCCAACAAGGAATTCCTGACAGGATGGCTGAAGGAAGAGACAGGATGGGATGGTGTGCTCATCACCGACTGGGCAGACATCAACAACCTCTATACTCGTGAGATGGTGGCAAAGGATAAGAAAGATGCACTTCGCATCGCCATCAATGCCGGTATCGACATGATTATGGAACCTTATTCTTGCGATGCTTGTGGCTACCTTATCGAACTGGTGAAGGAAGGCAAGATTCCGATGAGTCGCATCGATGATGCCTGCCGTCGTGTGCTTCGCATGAAGTACCGTCTCGACCTCTTCAAGAACCCAACCCAGAAACTTAAGAATTATCCTAAGTTTGGTGGCGAGGAGTTTGCCAAGCTCGCCTTGGAGGGAGCTACCGAGAGTATGGTGCTCCTGAAGAACAAGGGTAATATCCTTCCTTTGCAGCATGGCAAGAAGATTCTCCTCACGGGTCCTAATGCCAATCAGATGCGCTGTCTGGACGGTGGATGGAGCTATACTTGGCAGGGCCATCGTGCCGATGAGTTTGCCGGCAAGTACAACACCATCTATGAGGCTTTCTGCAATGAGTATGGCAAGGAGAATGTCATCTTGAACCAGGGTGTTACCTATAATGAGAAAGGCAAGTACTGGGAGGAGAACGAACCTCAGATTCAGGGCGCAGTTGATGCAGCAAAGAATGTTGATGTTATCGTTGCCTGCATCGGTGAGAACTCTTACACAGAGACTCCGGGCAATCTGACCGACCTTTGGCTTTCAGAGAACCAACGCAATCTTGTGAAGGAACTCGCCAAGACCGGTAAGCCTCTCGTTCTGGTATTGAATGAAGGTCGCCCTCGTCTCATCGCCGACATCGAACCATTGGCACAGGGCATCATCGACATCCTTATCCCTGGCAATATGGGCGGCGATGCGTTGGTAAACTTGGTATCGGGCAAGTCAAACTTCAGTGGCAAGATGCCTTACACCTATCCTAAGGAAATCAATTCGCTCGCCAACTATGACTTCAAGAAAAGTGAGGAGGTGGGTACGATGGAAGGTGCTTACGACTACAATGCGAAGATTACCCAGCAGTGGGGCTTCGGATATGGTTTGAGTTACACCTCTTATCAATATAGCAACTTGAAGGTTTCCCAGTCTGACTTCCGCCACGGCGACATCATCAAGGTGAGCGTGGATGTGAAGAATACGGGCAAGGTGGCAGGCAAGGAGAGTGTTCTCCTGTTCAGTAGCGACCTTATTTCCAGCATGGTTCCTGATGGCCGTCGCCTCCGTGCTTTCGATAAGATAGAGCTTCAGCCGGGAGAAACCAAGACTGTTACTTTCGATTTGAATGCCGATGATCTTGCTTTCGTAGGTTATGATGGCAAGTGGGTATTGGAAGAAGGCGATTTCAAGTTGATGATTGCCGACCAGAGTGCCGATATCCATTGTGAGAAAACTTATCAGTGGCAATCGGCTAACCGATAACCCAATCATGATGGATGACATGACAAAATCCTGAGCAACTTATTGTTGCTCAGGTGCTTATAAAAAATATTAAATGATAGTGATGCGGAATTAAGGTAATACAATTATTTTGAGTAAAATGAATATATGAGTAAAAGAAAAGTTTATGTTGTCCCAGAGGTGAGGATCGTAGAGGTTTGTCAGGAGAATCTGATGAACAATCCTACGTCATGGAATCCCGGCAGCGGCCCTAACCAGTCGATTATCGAAGGTAATCCTGCCGAAGGAAGTGATCCCTATGCCGCCAAATGGCATGGTTTTAATGCGTGGGATGATGATATTAAGTATTGATAATGTATAAAAAAAATATAAGATGAAGATGAAACTCTTTTTCAGAATTTCGGTGCTTGTCTTGTGCATCTTGATGTCCTTGTCGTCTTTTGCTGACGATAAGAAGGATAGAATTAGTGTAGAGGATATAGAATGGTCTGGTTATAATCAGAGTTTAGAGAAAATTGTCAGCACTTCGGCTGCGCCGAACAAAATATATTTGTATGCAAAAAAGAACAACAAGTTTGTGACAGTGGGTGGCCGCTATGGAGCGCAGCCTATTCTGGCAGAAGTGGGTATGAACTTCTATGTAGAGAAGGTCGCCGATGATGATCGTTATTACATCCACTCATGGGTGCATAATCCTACAACAGCTCACGAAGACGGAACTGCCGACTATCTTGGTGTCGAGCCTCTCATGGATACTGATCAGCACATCACTCTTCCTGACGGGAATAAGTCCATTTATTTGTTTGTGGATCGTGGAAAGGACAATTACGATGATAATCATACAATTTCTGCTCCCGAAAGGGTTCAATGGCATATTACGCCTGTTGGTACCGATAATGGTTATAAAATCTATTCTAAGTGGAAAGACAATCAGGGGGGATATAACGATGATGTAGAGCGAAAATATTACTTGAGTTATTACATAGGTAATCCAGAAGAACAACCACGGAAGAAATTCCTGGTGGTTACTACGGACGAAAGCAAGGCTGAGACGTTCTATTTCATCAATATAGAAGACTACCATAAGGTCATTAATAGCCAGACTAAAAAGTATATCAATGTATCTGGTCTTGTGCAGGATGCTCGTTTCGAACGAAACAACAAGGGTATTGATGGTGATTTGCATGGCGATTATAATGATGAGTCAAACAATGTTTGGCAGTTCCGTTACGACAGAAGCGACCATGCCTATTTTTTCCCACATTTGCAGGATAATGTGGAAGACCTGGCGTATATGACGGCTTGGGTAGGCTCTGAAGGCAGTAAAGAGGGAAAAGGCAATTATTTGATTCAGAAAATTACAGGCTTGAAGCCAGGTCTTTATCGTGTCAATTGCCAAGGTTTTTATTTTAATCCTGGTAAAAAGGACGACAAGGACAACACTTCTTTTGTTTTTGCCTCGCAAAACATTGGTAATATAAGCAATCAGACAGCTCTGAAGACCATTGCACCCGAAGACTGGGATTTGATGCAGAATATGACCTATAGTGAACCTTATCCTACTGCCAAGCAATGGAACAAGGATGTAGTAGGTTGGAATCTCGGCAATCAATTCGAGTGCTCAGCTCCTGGACAGGATGGTGAGTCGATGGATATTGGCAACCCTGAAGGTTCCATCAATGCAGAGACAGCCTGGGGCAATCCCGTTGTTACCGAGGCGATGATACAAGCTGTGAAGAACGCTGGTTTCAATGCCATCCGTATTCCAATCCGTTGGCAGTGCCACATTACCAACGATCAGACAATGAGCATCGACGAGGCTTGGATTAAGCGTATCAAGGAGGTAGTGGATTGGTGTCTGAAAAATGACCTCAAGGTTATCATCAATGCGCATCATGAAAAGTGGCTCGAAAATAATCCTACCGATGAATATAAGGATAAAAACTGCGCGAAGCTTGCGCTCCTCTGGAAGAATATCGCCTCTGCGTTTGCCGATTATGACAGTCGCTTGGCTTTCGCCGGTACCAATGAGGTTCACATCAGTGGCTACTGGGGCAAGCCTGAGCCCGAGAACCTCGCAGTGCAGAATGCTTACAATCAGAAATTCGTGGAGGCGGTTCGTGCCACAGGCGGCAACAATGCCAAGCGCCACCTCATCGTACAGACTTACGTTTGCAACCCTTGGTTTGGTATCGATAATGGAGATTTCATCATTCCAAAGGATGCCGAAGGCAATGGCAACAACTATATGAGTGTGGAATTCCACTTCTATCAGCCATGGAGCTACGCCGGCAACCCCGACACAGGTGACCACTACGATTACTGGGGTGATGCTTACAAGGATGCTGGCAAGGTACCTGATGAAGACGAGAATTGGATGAAGGCTTTCTTCAACAAGGCGGTGACTACCTGGAGCAACAAAGGACTGGGCATCGTAATAGGAGAGTGGGGAGTAACCAATCGTAATACTTCAAACCCAGATAAAGTGCATGAAAACATGAACTACTACTGTAATTTCTTGACTAAGGAGGCTCACGACCGAGGCTTCTCTACTTTCGTTTGGGACAACAACAAATTCGACAACGACACCGGCCGTGAGAATTATGGCATCTTCGACCGTTCCAAGGATAAGAATATGGAGGTGAAGGCTCCTTGGATTCTCAACGGAATTTACAAACCAGAAGGCTTGAAGGGTTATGAGGATATTTCTATCAAGCATTGTGTCAATGCCGGTAAAATATTCGCAGAGAACAATCCTTATGAAGACAAGGATGTGGACAGTCGTAAGTACGACAGCAGTGTGGCAGTCCTCGTAAAGGCGGATGAAGGCTCAAAGACGGGTACGGGTACTCTCTACATCGGTGCTGGCAAGAAAGCCAACGGGGAAGGCTATGCCTTTTTTGACAATTTCCAACTTTTCTATATGGGAAACAAGGAGTGGTATCTCGATGCTACGAACAAAAGCACCGATGAGTTTACCATAAGCACCGATGGCACTCCAAGTGGCATCAACCGCAATCCTGTGGGTGATAACCATTATGAATTCCCCGTTACTTACAACATACGCCGCTACTTCAACGTGGGCAAGTGGGAAAGCCTGATTCTTCCTTGCTCACTGACGGGCGACCAGGTAAAACAGACATTCGGAGGCGACAAGGAGGTGCAACTCAGTGCCTTTAAGGAGGTGGACGAAACCTGTGTCTATTTCAGGCCTGTTGATCTTGATAAGGAGGGTATCGATGCTGGCACGCCTTATATCATCAAGGTGCGCAAGAAGGCCGATATCGAGAAAAAGAATGATGTATACACATTCCCTTGGGGTATCAATAAAACGGTAAAGGTAAATGGACCTATCTATCAGGTAAAGGGTGTTGTTCCTCCTACAATTTCTGATGATCATGTGATAATAGAAGATAAAACTTCTGCTGGTGATAAGGTTCAGTTCCATGGCTTCTATTACGACCCAGGTGCAGCTCCTGCTAATGCATACGTGGTAAATAACGGTAATATGTATCATCTTAGTTCAGACTGGAACAGCTTTGTGGGTACAAGTTGGTATGTCACCATAACAGATGCAGACGGCAATGCCAAGGCGCTCTCGTTCAGCTTTGATGGTGATTCTTCTACGACAGCCATAGAGAACGTGACAAGACAAGAGGACGCTGCGGTTCAAACCGATGGGTTTGTTTATAACCTGAGCGGGCAACGCGTGGGCACCCGTAATAATATGAGCAATCTTTCTTCTGGCATATACGTCGTGGCTGGTAAGAAGGTTGTTGTTAAGTAATGTATGAACGTCAAATCATGAGAAGAGCATGATTGAAAAATATATTTATATGAAAATAATGAAGCCTGCTTCAATGCGTGTTGAAGCAGGCTTCGTTGTTGATTGAAGTAAGTTTCGATGGCGAATGAAGCTTACTACGTTTTTATGCTCATTTGTATTCCTTTATGCTCCGTGGAAGAGGTATTCCTTTTGAATCTTCTCCGTGAGTCGAGTAAAGAGTTCTTCCACCAATTCATCTGCCACTTCGATGGCGTGGTTCAGAACCTCATCTGAGAAGTGCTGCAAGAGGTCGGTGAGCGAGATCTTATGCGCAGCCTTGGCAAAGACAGGGAAGGTATTCTTGGTGACATCATTCTGGATGGCTGGTGGGATGTAAAGAATACAGGTAAAATGGCTGGTAAGGAATGTACGCTCCTTTTTTACAAATAGTTAAATAACTACAAGAATCTCCTTGGAAGTTTGGCATTATGCTTTTAAAACATTATTTTTGCAAAACGTAATTCAAGTTTCGCAAGTTCAGAAGTTAATGAAGTTAAAGGAGTTATCGCTCCCTACGGTCGCTGAGGAGTTAAGACAATAGTCTTTTGGCGTAGTTATTAAACTGCAAGGCATACGTCTTAACTCCTTCTTCCTTAACTCCTTTAACTTCCTGATATGCGAAAGTTCAGAACGTAATAATTGTAGATTTTTAGAAAAATTCAAAAACAATGGAGATAGTAATCGGAATCATCATAGGGCTTGTCATCGGATTTGTTGTTGGCAAGCTGATGGAAGCTAAAACTGGTGGAGAGGAAAAAACACAACTGATAGCAAAAGTGCAGGTGCTGGCGGCTAACATTGAGCAGGATAAACTACATCATGCTTCTGAGATGAAAGGTTTGAAGGATTCTCATGCTTCTGAGGTTCAATCCTTGAAAGCTCAAATGGAGAACGAGCGACAGTATGCTGCGAAACTTCGGTCAGAAAGCGACCAGCAGTGGGCGCAGAAACTCGAAAACCTCAAGCAGGAGATGCAGCGGATGAATATCGAGCAGCAGCGGGTGGCTGCAGAACAACTGGCTGCCAAGCAATCGGCTTTGCAGGAAAACAACCGTCTGCAGATGGATGAACTCTTGAAACCGATCAAGGAACAGTTTGCTGATTTCAAGAAATCGGTGGAGGAGAGCAAAACGCAGAATGAAGTAAACAAGAAAGAACTGCAGAATACCTTCGAGGCTACGATGAAACTCTTTCAGCAGGAACAGCAGCAGGCAGTATTGAGCCTGAAAGAGCAAACGTCAAAGATTGGGTCTGATGCAGCCAATCTCACCAAGGCATTGAAGGGTGATAGCAAGATGCAGGGTGACTGGGGAGAAATGGTCTTGGAAACCATCTTGGAGAATAGCGGATTGAGAAAAGACGAGGAATTCTTTATCCAGGAAAACACCAAGGACGAGAATGGCAAGAATTTCCGTCCGGATGTCATTGTCCGATTCCCGGAAGGAAGAAGTGTGGTCATCGACTCTAAGGTTTCGCTTACTGCCTATACAAATGCCCTTGCTGCTGAGGATGATGCTGAGAGAGAAAGATTGATGAAGGCACATGCACAGAGTGTTCGCAATCATATTGATGAATTGGCTGAGAAGGATTATTCCAAACTGGTAGAGGATGCCATCGGTTTTGTACTGATGTTCATTCCGAATGAAACCAGTTATATCGCTGCTATGAGACAACAACCGGAGTTGAGTCGCTATGCTTATCAGAAGAAAATCATTATTATCTCTCCAAGCAACCTCTTGATGGCGCTACAACTCGCTTATAATCTCTGGCAATATGATCGCCAGAATAAGAACGTGGAGAAAATAGTTAAGACTGCTGCCGATTTATATGATAAAGTTGCTGTCTTTGAAGATACTTTTACCGGTATCGGCGATTTGATTACCAGACTCTCTGGAACCTTTGACAAGGCTAAAAAGCAACTTTATGATGGTGCAGGAAATGTGATGCGAAGGGTAGAAAGTCTGAAAGGACTCGGTGTAACTCCAAAGAAGCAACTGAAGGCTTTGGAGGAATAAAATGCCTTTTTAGGTGGCCTGTTTTTCATCTACATATATGGTACATAATATATAGGAGTAAATATACATAAAACAATATCAAAAGGATTTCAATATGAAACTAAACGACATTCTTTCTAACAATTTTAATGCTGAAGAATGGGAGGCGAAAGGTTATCAGCTTCCTCAGTATGACATCGCTGCTGTAGCCAAGAAGACTCATGATGAGCCTACTTGGGTTCACTTTGGCGCAGGTAACATTTTCCGTGCATTCCCTGCCGCTATCCTCAACGATGCACTTAATACGGGTAAGTATGACCGTGGTGTCATTGTGGTTGAAAGCTTTGACTATGAAATTATCGATAAGGCTTATCGTCCTTACAATAACCTCTCTCTTCTCGTAAGCCTCCAGTCTAATGGAACCATTGAGAAGAAGGTCATCGCTTCTATCACAGAGAGTCTCAAGGCCGACAAGCAGTTTGGTGAAGACTGGGCTCGTCTGGTTCAGATCTTCCAGGCTCCAAGTCTGCAGATGGTAACTTTCACCATCACCGAGAAGGGATATTCTTTCAATGATGCAGATTTGGCTCGTGGTCTCGACGCAGTTTTTGCAATGGGTAAGTTGACGGCCCTCCTTTATGAAAGATACAAGGCAGGTAAGTTGCCTGTCACCCTTCAATCTACTGACAACTGTTCTCACAATGGCGATCATGTAAAGGCAGGTGTGATGGCTTATGCTGAGCGCTGGGTGAAGGACGGTATCGTAGAGGCTGGTTTCCTGGATTATATCAACGATAGCAGCAAGGTTACATACCCTTGGTCTATGATAGATAAGATTACTCCACGTCCTCATGAGAAGGTGCAGGCGATGCTGGCAGAGGATGGCTTTGAGGACAACGAAACCATCATCACCGAAAAACATACTTTTACAGCTCCTTTTGTGAATGCTGAGGAGGTGCAGTACCTCGTTTGTGAGGATACTTATACCAATGGTCGTCCACCATTGGAGTTGGGCGGTGCACTCTATACCACCCGCAAGACGGTGGATGAGGTAGAGACCATGAAGGTGACGACCTGTCTGAACCCGCTGCATACAGCCATGTCTATCTATGGTTGCATGCTCGACTATACTTTGATTTCTGCCGAGATGGCTGATGAGGACCTGCGTGCCTTCATCCAGAAGATAGGTTATATCGAGGCGATGCCTGTGGTAACAGACCCTGGAGTCTTGAATCCATACGAGTTTATCGGTACCGTGATCAATAAGCGTCTGCCAAACCCATTTATGCCAGATGCTCCTCAGCGTATCGCTACTGATACCAGTCAGAAACTCTCTATCCGCTTCGGTGAAACTATCAAAAAGTATATCGGCCGCGGTCTCGACAAGAGTAATCTCGTATTGATTCCATTGGTATTAGCTGGTTATGCCCGTTATCTCAAGGCTTTGGATGACAATCTGAAGCCATTCGAGCCATCTTCCGACCCATTATTGGCTGAACTTCAGGCGATTGTAGCTCCTCTGGAAGTAGGCAAGGCAGATCAGGACTATTCTTGTCTCAAGAATCTCTATACCCGTAAGGATGTATTTGGTCTCGATCTCTACGAAGCAGGTTTCGGAGAGCAGATAGAAGGCATGGTGGAGGAACTCTTTGCCGGCAAGGGTGCAGTAAGAAAGACATTGCATAAGTATGTTTCTGCGAGATAATTCATTTTCAAACTTATACATTATATAATATATGGAAAGAACATGGCGCTGGTTTGGCAAGAAAGATAAGATTACGCTTGCACAGTTGAAACAGATAGGTGTTGAGGGCATCGTTACCGCATTGCACGATGTTCCTCTGGGCGAGGTTTGGACACGTGAGAAGATTCATGAACTCAAGGAGTACATAGAATCTTACGGTATGAAATGGAGCGTGGTAGAGTCTTTGCCTGTGGTTGAAACCTTGAAATATGGCGGTCCTGACCGTGATCATCAGATTGAGGTTTATAAGGAGAGTCTCCGCAACTTAGGTGAGGAAGGCATCAAGTGCATCTGCTACAACTTCATGCCGGTTTTGGACTGGGCACGTACCGATTTGTCTCACGACAATCCTAACGGAGCCAACAACCTCTATATGAACTGGGGCGAGTTGGCCTACTTCGATATCTATATCCTGCAGCGTGAAGGCGCTCGTGAAGATTGGGCTGAGTTCTCTAAGGAACACAAGTGGGGTAGAGACCTCGTGGCTGAGGCTGATGAAATCAAGAAGACTTCTACGCCAGAGCAGGATCATGCTTTGGTAGAGAACATCATCATCAAGACCCAGGGTTTTGTATCCGGTAATTTCAGCGAGGGTGATGCTGCTCCTGTACAGAAGTTCCGCGACCTCTTGAAACTCTATGATGGCATTGACAAGAAGAAGCTACAGGAGAACATGAAATACTGGTTGGAGGCAATCATGCCTATCTGCGATGAGTACGATATCAATATGTGTGTTCACCCAGATGATCCTCCTTATCCAGTATTCGGATTGCCAAGAATCATTGGTCGTGCAGAGGATATCCAGTGGATGTTGGATGCTGTGCCAAATAAGCACAATGGTTTGACTTTCTGTGCTGGTTCATTCTCTGCCGGTGAACACAACGACTGTGTAGCTATGGCTAAGCAGTTTGCCGATCGCACTCACTTCGTTCACCTGCGTTCTTGCTATATCTTCCCTAATGGCAACTTCACGGAGGCTTCCCACTTAGGTGGTCGTGGCCATCTCATCGAACTTTGCCGCATCTTCGAGAAGGCAGAACAGGAAGGCAAGTGCAATTCTGGTCGTCGTCTCCCTATGAGAGTGGACCATGGTATGACCTTCACCGATGAGCCTGGCGGCGTATTTGATGAGAGTAACCACGGACACAATGCCGGTTACACGCTTCTGGGTCGTATGTTTGCCATGGGTCAGATTCAGGGCGTCATCGCCACCGTGGATGATGAACTCGATATTGAGTACAAACAGCCAGGATTTTATGATTAGTTAATATGGATTCCAGAGTTGAACATCCCTAACTTTGTTGCCACTATGGTTAGCGCTATCTCCTTCGAGGTACTGCTCCATAGTGGCTTCTTTTTGTTTGGATATGCATCGAAGCAGAGTTCTTTTTGATTTGGAAATACAATGAAAATGATAATTTTTGGCTTGGAAATGCATCTATAAAATGGAATTTTTGGTTTGGAAATGCTTGATTTTGCTTATTTTTGTTTGGATTTTTAAAAATAAGTTGTATCTTTGCAGCATGTTTTAAAAAGATAAACGTATGTTTGAAAGAATCGCCATCCAATACCTTCGTCAATGGGCGAAAAAAGAAGATCGTAAGCCGCTGGTCTTGCGAGGCGCCCGACAGGTTGGTAAGACAACTTTGGTAAAGTTGTTTGCCAAGGAGTTTGATACTTATATTTACATGAACTTGGAGGAGAAGGAATATGCAGAATTGTTTGCCGCAGACTATTCTTTCGAAGATTTATTGGCTGGAATATATCTCAAGGCCAACGAACCATTAGATTTCGGTAAACGGACCTTGATCTTTATTGATGAGATACAAAATGAGCCAAAAGCCGTGCAAACTTTGCGCTACTTCTACGAGAAGCATCCTGAAGTCTATGTGATAGCAGCAGGTTCTCTGTTGGAAAGTCTTATGGGCCGACATATCTCTTTTCCTGTCGGTCGTGTAGAATATATGGCTTTGCATCCATGTACTTTCGTGGAGTTCCTTCGTGCCATGGGACAGAAACTGATGGCTGATAGTATAGAAAACATGTCCTTGCCTGCTTCTTTGCATCTTTCTGCTATGGAGTGGTTCAAGAAGTATATGATTGTAGGAGGCTTGCCCGAAGCAGTTGCCAATTATGCAAAGTATATGGATATTGTCAGGCTGAATGAAGTGTTTAATTCCCTGCTTTCTGGGTATAGGGATGATGTGGAAAAATACGCCAGTAAACCAAAGGAGCAGGATGCTATCCGATACATATTGAATTATGGTTGGACATTTGCAGCACATCGCATCCAGTTTTCCAAATTCACAAGTTCTTCTTTCAAGGCGGCAGAAGCAGGCAATGCTTTCCGGATATTAGAGAAAACGCTTTTGTTGGAGTTGGTATATCCTCAAACTTCTGCATCTTTTCCTATTTTACCCGACTTGAAGAAAAGTCCTAAATTGTTATGGATTGATACGGGGTTGGTGAATTATGTTGCAGGTATGCAAGAAGATTTGCTATTTAGTAAAGATACCGATGAACTTTGGAATGGTGATATTGCTGAGCATATCGTAGGGCAGGAATTGTTGGGTTCAACATTTATGTTTGGTGAGAAAAGATTGTTTTGGGTGCGTGAAGCCAGGAACTCTCAGGCAGAAATCGACTTCTTGATGAGATACAAATCACATCTGATTCCGATAGAAGTGAAGACAGGCAGTAATGCTAAACTCCGTTCTTTGCATCTCTTTATGGAAGAATCGAAAGAGAAGGTGGCATTGCGCCTCTGGAATGGTCCGATGACATCGGATACCGTAACAACTCAGAAAGGTAAGTCTTTCACTTTGTATAATATTCCGTTATATTATGCAGGATATCTGCAGGTGTTTCTGGATAGGATAAGCGATATCATCTGAGACTGATACTTCCATCTTTTGCCGATGGACGACATTATTAGTAGTATTATATATTTTCAGTTTCTGCGTATGCTGCTGGTATCCTTTAAATACTTTTGCTCTTTCAGAAAAATATGCATTATTGGCTGAAAGGAATGTGGAATTTAGCCAATAATGTTTAAAAATATGTATTATTGGCTTAAAACAGTGTAAGATATAGCCAATAATTGCTTTTTTCTTGCTATATTTGTAAGCGATAAGAAATTAAAGCAGGAGAAAAGGAAATGAAGAACAATATAATAGGCAGAAAAAGTGAACAAGATACACTGGCTTGCATATATGAGTCAAGGCAGTCTGAATTTGTGGCTATATGCGGACGCCGCAGAGTGGGGAAAACGTTTCTTGTGCGTGAATATTTTGAGCAGGAAATGGTTTTTCAAGCATCCGGACTGGCAGGAGGAAACACTCAGGAACAGTTGAAAAACTTCTTTTATACACTTCGTCGTTATGACCGGAAAGTATCATCGCTGCCCCATGATTGGCTCGATGCCTTTGAGATGCTGATTTCTTATCTCGATTCTCTGTCCCAAGTAGAACGCAAGGTGGTTTTTCTCGACGAACTGCCTTGGATGGATACTGTGGGTTCTGACTTTATCTCTGCCTTGGAGCACTTCTGGAATGGATGGGCTTCGGCACGTCGCGACATCGTTCTGATAGTCTGTGGCTCTGCCACTTCCTGGATGATGGACAAACTCATCAATAATCATGGTGGACTTTATGGTCGTCTTACCCATCGTCTATTCCTGCAACCTTTTTCTCTTGGAGAATCGGAAACGTTTCTGAAAAACAAGGGGATGATGCTGTCAAGATACGAGATGGCAGAGCTTTACATGATATTGGGAGGCATCCCATACTATCTTAATCTTTTGGACGAGCGGTTAAGTTTAGCGCAGAATATAGACCGTATACTGTTCAATCCCAACGGTCAGTTGTATAATGAGTTTTCGATACTCTATCGCTCCCTGTTCAAGGATTCTGAGGCATATGTCAAGGTGGTAGAGTGCCTGAACAAGCGTGGATATGGAATGACTCGCACAGAAATAGCTAAGGCAGCTCAGATGAAATCAGGCAAGACATTGACCACGATTCTTGACAATCTGGAATCGTGCGGATTTATCAGAAAATATGTCAACTTCGGATGTTCTACCCGAAAATCTCTTTATCAGTTGGTGGATTTCTTCACCTTGTTTTATTTTCGTTTTCTGCGAGACAGTTCGTTCCGGAATCTTCTGTATTGGAGCAAGTTGCAGCGCACGCCCCGTTTCTATGCCTGGGCAGGAGTTTCATTCGAGATATTGGCGATGAATCATATCTCTCAGGTCAAGCAGCGGTTGGGTATAGCTGGTGTATCCACCAATTTATATTCATGGCGGAGCAAGAGTAGTGGGGAGGCTGATGAGCGGGCCGCTCAGATAGATATGGTGATAGAGCGTGGCGACAACACCATCAATCTATGCGAAATGAAATTCTCGGAAGGAGAGTTTGCCATCAATAAGGATTATGATAAGATTTTGAGAAACAAAATTGCCCGTTTTATGGAAGAAACGAAAACTCGGAAGTCCATACAGCTGACGTTTATCAGCAGTGATGGTCTTCAGCGCAACATGTATTCGGGCATTGCCCAGAACGAAGTGGTGCTTGATGATTTGTTTTAAGTACCATCTTGTTCTGGTGAATGATTCCTCTGTAGGATTCATTATGGGTTCCAGAGTTGAACATCCATAATTTTGTTGCCACTATGGTTAGTACTGTCTCCTTCGATGTACTGCTCCATAGTGGATTTTTGGGGTGTCACTTGGTACTGATGGACACTTTTAAGGACGACTTTTTGCGATTGTCTACACTTTTAAGGACGACTTTTTGTTGTTTTATACATTTTTAAGGACGACTTTCTGTGCTCTTTGAAATAAAAAATGTATCTTTGCATTCAGAAATATCAAATAATCAGATAGTTATGAAGAGAAATGCCATCAAATACCTCTATCAATGGAAAGCAAGCAACGACCGAAAGCCGTTGATTATGCTTGGAGCACGCCAAGTTGGCAAAACCTGGCTGATGCAGGAATTTGCCAAAGAGGCCTATCCTCGTAGTGCGTATGTGAACTTTGAAGATAATGAAATGCTCCGGGAAGTTTTTGCTCATGACTTTGATATCCCCCGCATTATTAATAGCATACAATGGAGTACAGGAGTTTCTATAGACGAAAATACGCTTATTATCCTTGATGAGATACAAGAAGCGCCCAGGGGTATAACTGCATTAAAGTATTTTGCAGAAAAAGCACCTCAATATCATGTCGTAGCTGCAGGTTCATTGCTCGGAATAGCAATGCATCAGAATGATTCTTTTCCTGTAGGTAAGGTAGATTTCTTGCATTTATATCCCCTTACATTCTTTGAATTTCTGGATGCAATCGGTGAAAGCCGTATGGTGGAACTGCTCATGTCAAAGGATTGGAGTATGATAACCATGTTTCGGAATAAATTCGAAGAATGCCTGAGACAGTATTATCTGGTAGGGGGAATGCCTGCTGTAGTACAGTCTTTTGCCAGTGAGGGCAACCTATCTAAAGTCAGAAACATTCAAAAAGGAATCCTTGAAGCGTATGAACGTGATTTTTCCAAACATGCCCCGGCTATAGAAGTTCCACGTATCCGAATGGTATGGAAATCTATCCCCTCCCAGCTCGCCAAGGAAAACAAGAAATTTATCTATGGTGCTGTGAAGGAAGGAGCCAGAGCTAAGGATTTTGAGCTCGCTATCGAATGGCTGAAAGATGCGGGGTTGATCTATAAGGTAAATCGCTGTAAGAAAGCCCTGTTGCCATTAGCAGCATACGAGGATTTCTCTGCTTTCAAGTTATTCCTGTCTGATGTCGGACTGATGGGAGCCATGAGTAATATTCCTGCCCAAAGTTTACTGGAAGGAAATATGCTGTTTTCAGATTTTAAAGGGGCGCTGACTGAACAGTATGTCCTGCAGCAACTAAAGGAGAAATCTTCCCTGTCTATTTATTATTGGTCGGCAGAAAATTCACGTGGTGAAATAGATTTTCTGGTACAGGATGAGGAAAAAATCATTCCGATAGAAGTAAAGGCTCAAGAGAATTTGCAGGCTAAGAGTCTGAGGGTGTTTGTAGAGCGCAATCCGGGACTAAAAGGTATGCGCCTATCTATGTCACCTTATAGAGAGCAGGATTGGCTTGCTAATTATCCTTTATATTCTGTATCTGGAATATTCGGCTAATTATATAGGTATAGTATGCAGATAATCTGCGCTAACTTGCTTTTTTATACCCTTTTGGGGGTTTGGATATGCATCGTTTCGATTTTATTCAAATAGACTATCCATAGTAACCTCTTTTTGTACAATGCCACTCTTAAAGATGCTCCTTCAAATCCACTTCCTCCACGTATTTCACAAGCGAATCCTTGCCATTAAGCAGATAGAAATCCACACGAACCACGTGGTCTATGTCTGCACTTCCCTTTACTTTTACGTGCCGGGTCTTACTATATAATAAGGTGTCACGACGGGAAGGGTAGGAGACAAGCTGAATCTGGTCTTTGGTGGAACCGCTTCCTACATAATATATGCCTACACTATCCTTGCTTGCTTTTATGGCTGCTATCTTCGCCATCTTCTTGGCATGAGCGGCAGTTGTGTCCTCTGGATAAAATTCGCTGGCAGCTACCGTGTCGCCATCATGCAGGTCGGGAGCATACTTGCAACTTGTATTTGTTGTTGTGATAAAGGCGGTGGCAGTTAGGACTGCTACAAAGTATAAAATCTTCTTCATCTCATTTTTTATTTCTAATTTGCCGCAAAGGTATAAAAAATAAGAAAATCGGCAAAATAAACGTTTGCTTATTTTGCCGATTTTATATGTATTTATGAGTTTGGTGCAATTACATCTCCACGATTACCTCGTGTTTACCTGCTTGACAAGGGATGACGCAACCCTCAATAGGTTTGCCATCTACGATGATTTGCTTCACACCTTTCTCCTTGCCCTCTGGGTTTTTCACGGTGATATGATACTCGCCGCCACGGAACTTGCGGGTTACCTCATACTCCTTGGCCGTGCTTGGCAGGCAAGGGTCGATATTCAAGCCCTCGTAGTCTGGTTTGATGCCCAGGATGAACTCGCTCACGGTGTACCACATCCATGCGGCTGTACCCGTCAACCATGAGTTCTTGCCCTCGCCTGGTTTGGCTGCATCCTTACCAGCTACCATCTGGCAGTTTACGTATGGTTCCACCTTGTGTAAGGTCTGATATTTCTCCTCTACATAACTTGGAAGTATCTTGGTGTAGTGCTTCCAAGCATCGTTGCCACGTCCGGCTACCGTTTCGCCAATGATGACCCATGGATTGTTGTGGCAGAAAATTCCGGCATTCTCCTTGTACCCCTCTGGGTAAGAAGAAATCTCGCCCATTTCTACATGATAGGTTGTATAGGCAGGGTTGTTGAGCACCATACCATGTTCGCATTCCAATCGCTCCTTGGCACTATCCAAAGCTTTGTCGCAGAGTCCGTCTTCCAGACCGATACCAGCCATCGTACACCAGCCCTGGCTCTCGATGAAGATTTTGCCTTCCTCGTTCTCATCGCTACCTATCTTGTTTCCGAAGAAATCATAGGCACGGAGGAACCATTCTCCATCCCAACCATGTTGCTTTACGGCTTCGTTCATCGCATCCACCGCCTGCTGCATGCGCTCGGCTTCTGCGAGATAATCTTCCTCGGCAAGTCCTGCTATTGTGCCCTCATGACAGTTTGCTGCTTCCTTGGCGAGTTGCTTGCAGAGAGCAACGTAGTCCTTGCCTGTTACAACAAACAGACCTGCAATCATCAGACTCTCTGCCTTGCTGCCTTCACCCTTATTCTCTGTAGTCTGGAAACTCTCGTTTGGATCCCAAGAGAAGCAGTTGAGGTTGAGACAGTCGTTCCAGTCTGCTCTTCCGATGAGTGGCAACTTGTGAGGACCGAGATTATTGATGACGTGATTCATCGAAATCTTCAGATGTTCGAAGAGACTTACCTCGCTACCAGGCTGGTTGTCGAAAGGTACCTGCTCTGAAAGAATAGAGAAATCACCTGTCTCCTTGATATATGCTACTGTACCGAAGATGAGCCAGCAAGGGTCGTCGTTAAAGCCGCCACCGATATCGTTGTTGCCGCGCTTGGTGAGTGGCTGGTACTGATGATAGCAGCCACCATCAGGGAACTGAGTGCTGGCAATATCGATGATGCGCTGACGGGCACGGGTAGGTATCTGATGAACGAAGCCTACCAGGTCCTGATTGGAATCGCGGAAGCCCATGCCTCTGCCGATACCACTCTCGAAGAAGCTTGCGGAACGGGACATGCAGAAGGTAATCATGCACTGATACTGGTTCCAGATGTTCACCATGCGGTCGAGCTTGTCGTTTCCGCTCTTCACGGTGAAGATGTTCAGCAGGTTATCCCAGTACTGGTTGAGTTCAGCAAAGGCTGCATCCACTTTTTCTGTGGTATCGAACTTAGCCATCAGTTCGTGTGCCTTTTCCTTATTGATCACTTTCTTGGCTACGAATTTCTTGTCCTGCTCGTTCTCCACGTATCCCAAGAGGAAGATCAGGTCGCGGCTTTCTCCCGGTTGCAGGGTAACTTCGATATAATGTGATGCGATAGGACTCCAGCCATGAGCGAAACTGTTGCGAGGTTTTCCTTCCATGACTGCTTCTGGATCAGCAAACTCATTATAGAGACCGATAAAACTTTCGCGGTCGGTATCGTAGCCCTGAATGTCGGTATTGACAGTATAGAAAGCATAATGATTTCTGCGTTCGCGATATTCCGTCTTGTGGTAGATCGTAGAGCCTTCTACCTCAACTTCTCCTGTAGAGAAATTGCGCTGGAAGTTTTCCATGTCAGTGGCTGCATTCCACAAGCACCATTCTGCAAAAGAGAATACCTTGAGAGATTTCACTTCTTTGGAATTATTTTTGAGCGTCATCTTCTGTACCTCAGCCCAAGTGTGGAGAGGAACGAAGAAGAGTACACTTGCCTCCACACCATTTTTGCTACTTGTGATACGGGTATAATTCATACCATGGCGGCACTCGTAGCTGTCGAGTGGGGTTTTACAAGGTTTCCAACCAGGATTCCAGACGGTATCGCCTTCCTTGATGTAGAAGTAACGTCCGCCATTATCCATCGGAACCCCATTGTAGCGATAACGGGTGATGCGACGGAACTTGGCATCCTTATAGAAAGAATAACCACCTGCTGTGTTGGAGATGAGCGAGAAGAAATCCTCGTTACCCAAATAGTTGATCCAAGGCCATGGAGTCTTTGGATCTGTAATCACGTACTCGCGATTGGCGTCATCAAAATGACCATACTTTTTCTCTGCCATTGTCTTTTTAGTATTTATATTGTTGTTTATTCTTGTATTGAAGTGTTGATTCCGTATTCTAATTTGGTATTATATAATGAATGTTTAATTTAGTAAATAACATTATTTTGGTGCAAAGATAGCAAAAACTTTCAGTTATAAGGTTAGATAACGGATATTTTTTGTATTTTTGCAATTAGAATAGGTTAGAAATCTGACAATTGCTAACATAATGTGCACTTGGCTTATGAAAAGAAACATTATAACACTTATCATAGTTGTGTTTGCCATGATGCAAACTACGGCTCAAACTTATGACAACTTGTGGAAGCAAGCTGACATCATCGCTCAGAAGGACCAGCCGAAGAGCGAAATTGGGGTGATGCAGAAAATCATCTCCAAGGCTTCTGCGGCTAAAGACTACGGTCAGCTGCTGGCGGCTGAGATGAGGCAGGTGATGCTCTGGAAAGAGATTTCTGCAGACTCACTGACACCGAATGTGAAGCGGATGGAGGCTGAAGCTTTGAAGACAAATGACCCGATGCTGAAAGCGGTGAGATATGCTGTGCTCGGCAAGGTGTATCATGATAATCCGTATGGAATAGAAGTGGATGAGGCTTCTTTGGAACAAGGGGAGGATGCTTCTTATGATCAAAGTCAGCGAAAGGTAAACCTGAAGAAGAGCCGGGAGTTCTTCAAGAAAGCGATGGCGCACCCAGAGCTTCTTGCCAAGCATACTTCCACTGAGTATGTGCCATTGACGCTGAAGGGTGTGGATGGCAGTTCCTTCAACAACGATCTGCTGCATCTCATCGGATTCGAGGCAGACAGCAAGGAGGCGTATCTGCAGCTGTACACCTATTATAATAAGGTGGGAAATCGGGGTGCGGCTTGTCTCTGTGCCTACAAGCTTATTGAGAAATACCGCCAGGACGACGTGAGAGAGGTGAAGAAATCGAAGTATCTGCAGACCATCGACTCGCTCATCCATGTATATCAGGATATTCCGGAGGCTGGTGAACTTGCTGTGGAGCATTTCCGTTTCATGGAGCGTTCTACAGATGCCAAAGCACAGGATAAACTCAACTATATCAACTATGCTTTGAGCCACTGGGGTGGATGGTCGAGAATGAATGTGCTTAGAAATGCACAGAAAAGACTCACCGAACCGATGTTCTCAGTGGAGGATATGCCTTTGGTGCTGCGCCCTACAGAAAAGAAGTGGGTGCATCTGAATGTGCGCAATCTTCAGAATCTGAAAATCAGCATCTCCCGCCTCAATATTACGGCGGATAATGAATATGATCTGAAGGATGATGCAACCTATAAGATGCTCTTGGGCAAGACTACGGCTTTGAATCAGAAGAATTTCAATAAACAGTATTATGGACGTCCGAACTATGAGATCGTGAAGGATTCCTTCGAAATAGGAGGAAAACTGCCATTAGGTGCTTACTTGATGGAGGTGACTTCTGACAACTCCAGTATCGCTCCGCAGCGATTGCTCTTCTATGTCAGCGATTTGGCAGTAATGATTCAGCAGTTGCCTGATGATAAGCATCGCTATGTAGTGGTAAATGCAACGAATGGACAACCGGTAGCGGATGCGAAAATCATACTCTATGATAGGCGCTATGATAACAAGACGGACAAGCAAAAGAGAGTCGTTCATGCCCGATTGACAACTGATCACAATGGTGAGGCTTACTTCAAAAATGTGGATGGAATGGTGTTGATTTCCACTTCTGTGGATAAGTTTGCGCCAGCCAAGTATATTTATCTTTCCCGTAACCGCTATTTCGAAGAGAAGAGTGACAAGACGAAATATCAGCTGTTTACCGATCGTGCCATCTATCGCCCGGGGCAGAAGGTACATGCCACAGCCATTTCCTACATTGTCAAGAAGGGGTTGGATGCCAGCGTGCCGGGAAAGAGTATGGAACTGAAGTTTGTCCTGAGTGATGCCAACTGGAAGCAGGTGGCAGAACAGAAGGTTACGACCGATGAATATGGTACGGCTTCGGTAGATTTCGAACTCCCGAAGGAGGGAAAGACAGGACAGTATTCCATCTCCGTGAATGGTACAGCAAGCGAATATTTCAGAGTTGAGGAGTATAAGCGTCCTACCTTCGAGATTACCTTCCCGAAGGTGAATGAGAAATATTCCTGGGGCGATACTGTGGTGGTAAAAGCTTCAGCCAAGACCTATGCCGGTGTGCCTGTGCAGGGAGCTAAGGTGGAATATAAGGTGACCCGCAGAAACCAGATGTGGTGGTGGGGTGTCCGCTCTGCAGATATATTGGTAAAGACTGATACTGCCGTGACCCGTGAAGATGGTACTTTTGATGTGGAAATCCCATTGGAGGCATCCACATCGGGCAACAAGGCGGATATGAACGATTTCATGCGCATTGCCCGTTTCTTCAATTTCGACGTTTCTGCCGTGGTTACGGATATCAGTGGCGAGAGTCATGAAGGTGAGATGAGTCTGCCTTTAGGTACCAAACCTACTGCTTTCTCTGTGGATATGCCGAAGCGCATGGAGGCAGATAGCTTGAAGATTGTGACCTTTGCTTATCGCAATGCCAGTGGAATGCCGATTTCGAGCAAGTTGAAATATCGTATTGATGGTGGTGATTGGAAGGAGGCTGAGGCAAATGCTCCTGTTCTTATCAAGGAATATGCTGCATCTTCTTCATCTGTATCTTCTGCCCAGTTCTGGAAATCTGGCGTTCATCAGCTGGAGGCAATCTGCGGAACAGATACCCTGCAGCAGAAGTTCACGCTCTTCAGTATGAAGGATACCCATCCGGTGGAGCCAACTACCGAATGGTATTATCAGACGGCGAAGACCTTCCCTCGTGATGGAAAGCCAGTCTATATCCAGGTGGGCTCTTCGGAGAACGGAGCGCACATCGTATATTCCATCATCGCCGGCAACAAACTGCTGGAGAAGGGTGCCTGGGAGCTGGGCGACAGCATCGTGACCCTACCTTTCACCTACAAGGAGGAATATGCGTCGGGCATCGTACTGAACTATAGTTTCGTGAAGCAAGGCAAGTGCTATACCCGAATGATGAGCATCGCCCGTCCTTTGCCTGAGAAGAAACTGAACATCGCCTGGAAGACCTTCCGCAACCGTCTGACCCCTGGACAGAAGGAGGAGTGGACGCTGAAGATTACCACCCCTGACGGCAAGCCAGCCAAGGCACAGCTGATGAGCGTACTCTATGACAAGTCGCTCGACCAGATAGCCCCGCATTTCTGGAATCTCTCCCTGGACTTCTATCAGAGTTTGCCAAACTGCTACTGGAAGCACAACCTCACTTTCCGTTCATTTTACTTGAATGGCGTTTATCCTACCAAGTATTATGACGAGAGGGGACTGGATGTAGATAAGTTTGATGGCAAATTCTTTAGCTATAATGGTTATATGCAAGCGGAGGAATTGAGCATGTTGGGACGTTCTTCTGGCGGAATCGTTGAGGCTGTTCGTGTACAGAAAGACGAGTTGGTTCGAGAAGAAGCGAAAGTCATGAGGATTCGCGGTTCTAAGATGGTTCGTGTTGCTGCGGCTGCTCCATCTGCCAACAAGGTTTTTGATGTAGTAGAGGAGATGCCGCAGTTTGCAGGTGGTTCTGGTTCAGATGCAGAACAGTTCCTCGACAAGGTACAGGTGCGTGAGAATATGAACGAGACCGCCTTCTTCTATCCTGCCTTGGAGAGCGACAACAATGGCAACGTAGCCATCAGATTTACCCTGCCGGAAAGCGTGACCACTTGGAAGTTCATGGGCTTGGCTCATGACAAGGAAATGCGCAACGGTTTGCTGGTGGATGAGGCTGTGGCTCAAAAGACCGTGATGGTGCAGCCTAACATGCCTCGATTCCTGCGTGAGGGAGACAAGAGTTCTATCGTGGTGAAACTCTTCAATACATCTGATAAGAAGGTGAGCGGAAATGCCCGTATGCAGATTTTGGATGCTGAAACCCAGAAGGTGGTTTGGCAGAAAACGCAGAACTACAGCATCAATGCTGAGGGGTCTGCTACCGTTTCTTTCGATGTTCAAGGTCTGAAAGAGGGTGTATATATTAATAAGGTGGTGGCTGCCGGAAACGGATACAGCGATGGCGAACAGCACTATCTGCCGGTCTTGAGTGATCGTGAACTCGTAGTGAATACGCTGCCTATCACCTTGCATCAGCAGGGCGAACAGAGCTTCGACCTGTGCAAACTCTTCCTGGACAAGGAGGGCAAGCAGGCAAAGGGAACAGAGGAGGCAAAGGTCACCGTGGAATATACCAACAATCCAAGTTGGCTGATGATCAAGGCGTTGCCTGCCATCAGCAATCCGGATGATGAGGACGCTATCTCGCTGATGTCTGCCATCTATGCCAATACCATTACCACTTTTATCCAGAAAAAACTATCTTTGGAAACCAGTCGTCTGCAGAATCAGGTGGAGAAACTGAAGAAATTACAGAACGCTGATGGTTCCTTCTCCTGGTGGAAGGGAATGAAGGGCAGCAGATCTATGACTACGGCTGTAGCCGAGATGATGGTTCGTCTGAATGCCATCGCCGGCACGCAAAAGTCAATCTCTAAAATGCTGACTTCTGCCATCAATTATCTCTCCTGGCAGACCGCTCGTGAAGTTAGAGAGATGAAGAAGATGGAGGAGAAGAAGCACAAGGTAAGTCCAAGTGAACAGGCGCTGCATTATCTCTACATTCTCTCAATGGATGGCAGAAAGATGAAGGAGAATTTCGAACAGGACCAGGCTTATCTGCTGGATAAAATGTCGAAGATGACCAGTGATTTCACCATCTATGGTAAGGCACGTGCTGCTGTGGTGCTCGCCAAGAACAGCCAGCAGAATGCTGCTTATCGCGAAAAAGCGGGTGAATATCTGCAGAGCGTGAACGAATATGCCGTTTATCGTGAGGAGATGGGCCGCTATTATGATACCCGTAAGGCACTCTATAGCTGGAGAAACTATAAGATTCCTACTCAGGTATCTGTGATAGAGGCGATGCAGCTGCTGAAGCCGAACGACAAGCAGACCATTGAGGAACTGCAGCGTTGGCTTCTGATGTCGAAACGTACTCAGGTTTGGGATACTCCTGTAAATACCGTGGATGCTGTCTATGCCTTTATGAAAGGTAATGAAAGCAACTGGAACAAGAAGGCAGAAAATGCCGTTTTGAAACTGGATGGCAAGCTGCTTCCGATGCCGCAGGATTCTACGATGTTGGGTTATATCAAGACAGAGAAGGTGGGCAAGGCATCAACCTTGAACATCAACAAGAAGAGCGACTATACCAGTTGGGGTGCCGTTTATGCAGAATTTAAACAGCCGCTCAGCGAAATCGCTTCTTCCGAGTCGGGCATCAAGGTTCGCCGTGTCGTTGTTACTGCCGAATCGCAGGGCAGGGAAAAGTCTCTGGCTAAGGTTGGCGAGAAGGTAAAGGTAACGCTGATGATCACCGCAGACCGTGATTATGATTTCGTGGAAATCGAAGATAAGCGTGCCGCATGCCTGGAACCGGTAAACCAGCAGAGCGGTTATCAATGGGGCATGGGTTGCTATGTTTCACCAAAGGACAACACAACAAATTTCTATTTCGATCGTTTATCTAAAGGTAAGCACGTTGTAGAAATGGAATATTATGTTGATAGAAATGGTGAATATCAAGCAGGTTCTTGTTCTGCCCGATGCGCTTATAGCCCTGAGTTCTGTGGACGTGATATCGCTTATAAGTTAAGCGTACATCAATGAGAAATGAGAAATTAGAAATTAAAATTAGAAATATAATAATTGATTATGAATAAGATTGCTATAAATAAAAGAATAGGGGTGTTGCTGTGTACTACATTGGTGGCGATGGCAGCCAATGCACAGAAACTGACAACGCAAAATGAAAAGGTGGATTGTGGACAAATTGTTTATCTGCATCCTGTAACTGCTGAGTTTCAGATGAAGAATGATGGTAATCGTTCCTTGATTATCAATGATGTGAAGAAAAGTTGTGGCTGTACTGATGTCTTTTATCCTAAAACAAGTATTCCTGCAGGTGATAGCTTCGTAGTCAAAATGACTTATGATGCCAAACAGATGGGTACTTTCCACAAGCAATTGTTGCTTTATACCAACGCTTCAGAAGAACCATATCTCTTGACTATGCAGGGAAAAGTTGTAGAAAAAGTTTCAGATTTTGCAGGTAGCTATGATTATATGTTAGGTGCAGTGAAGTCTGATGTCCAAGATGTGGAATTTGATGATGTGAATCGTGGAGACCGTCCTGTTCAGCGTATTCATATTTTTAATCCAACAGAATCTGCCATGGAACCTGTTGTGATGCATTTGCCAAGTTATTTGACCGCACAGGTATCACCTTCACGCTTGGGGCCTCATCGCTCTGGAGAAGTTGTACTGACGCTTGATTCTAAGAAATTGCATGATTTCGGTTTGAACCAGACAAGTATTTATTTGGGAGAGCGACCTGGCGATAAAATCTCTTCTGAGAGAGAAATCTCTGTTTCTGCAGTTTTGTTACCTGGATTTGAAGAGATGACTTCCAGTCAGAAAGCGCAAGCTCCAAAGGTAGCGCTGTCAACGTCAAATTTGGACTTGGGCAGTTTCAATGGCAAGAAAAAACTGAAAGGTGAAGTCATCCTGACAAATCAGGGAAAGTCAAATCTGGAAATTAGAAGTATGCAGATGTTTACTGAGGGACTGCAGGTTTCATTAGGAAAGCGAACCATCAAACCTGGTGAATCTGTGAAACTGAAAGTGACTGCCATTGCAGCTATACTCAAAAAGCAGCGTTCAAGAACTCCTCGTGTACTGATGATTACAAATGATCCTGACCATGCGAAGGTGGTAGTAAAAATACAAGTGAAAAAATAATAAGAAACAGGTATGCAGATAGAAATGGATAATGGCAGTGGCTTTTGCTTTGGCGTGACTACTGCCATTAAAAAAGCAGAGGAAGAACTGGCAAAGGGTGTCAAACTATATTGTTTGGGTGACATCGTACATAATGGTATGGAGGTGGAGCGACTTCACGAAGCTGGTCTTCTCACCATCGATCATGAGGAAATGAAAAATCTTCATCATGTAAAGGTTCTTCTTCGTGCGCATGGAGAACCTCCTCAGACTTATGCTCTTGCAGAAAAGAATGATATAGAGATTATTGATGCGACTTGTCCGGTTGTGCTTCAACTTCAAAGGCGTATCAAAAAGCAGTTTGTGAGCAATCCTGATGCTCAGATTGTTATTTTTGGAAAGAAAGGTCATGCTGAAGTATTAGGATTGGTGGGTCAGACGGAAAGCCATGCTATTGTTGTAGAGAAGTTTGATGAAGTGAAACAACTGCAGGAAATGGGTAAGTTGGATTTCTCCAAAGATATCTATCTTTATTCGCAGACGACTAAGAGCTTGGATGAATTTCATCGCATTATAGATTATTGTCAGGAGCATATTGTGGATGGAGCTACATTTAAAAGTTTTGATACCATCTGCAGACAAGTGGCAAATCGCATGCCTAATATTGCAAACTTTGCCAGCAAACATGATGTGATACTTTTTGTCAGTGGCCGTAAAAGCTCTAATGGAAAGGTATTATTCAATGAATGTAAAAGTGTGAATCCGAATAGTTATCAGATAGAGAGTGCGGATGAGATCAATATGGATTGGGTGAAGAATGTGAAGACGGTTGGTATTTGTGGTGCTACAAGCACACCAAAATGGTTGATGGAAGAAATCATGAATCATTTGAAAAATGCAATCGATCAATCTGAGTAAATATGCATATATAAAAACAGGTGGTAAGGCTTCTCACGAAGACCCACCACCTTCAAAAAACAGTAATTAACTCAAAATTTATAATCTATATCATTACTACCTTGTCATTTGATTGCAAATATATTAAAAAGAAAAATAAATTCCAACTATTTTTCAATGAAAGTTATGATTGTTTAGCTGAAATCTTCCTGTTTAACAGATTTTTGCAAATCTAACGCTATTTTTGTGTTATAGCGGTCTGGTAATGCTGCATCAACCATTCTTTTTGTTGAGGAATAGTCATGTTGCTATTGTCCAGAATCAAGGCATCATCAGCTTTCTTGAGAGGGGATACCTCTCTATGGGTATCAATATAATCTCGTTCTTCTACATTTTTAAGGATGGCGTCAAAATCGGCTGCCATTCCTTTTGCTTTCAGTTCATCATAGCGGCGCTGTGCTCTAACTTGTGAACTGGCAGTAACAAAAACCTTCAGTTCGGCATGAGGGAACACCGTAGTGCCGATGTCTCTACCATCCATTACGATGCCTTTGGCTTCTCCCATTTTTTGCTGTTGTGCTACCAAGGCTTTTCTGACGAAAGGTATTGCGGCAATAGGACTGACATGGTTGGATACTTCCAGAGTTCTGATTTCTTTTTCTACCAATTCGCCGTTGAGATAGCAGTCTGGAGTTTGTGTGTCAGGATTCAGTTTAAAAGAAATATGGATGTTTGGCATTTCTTTTTCTAAGTTGTCTGTATCTACACTTCCATCTTCCAGGAAGAGATGATGACGCATGGCATAGAGAGCCACCGAACGATACATCGCTCCTGTATCAACATATATGTAACCTATTTCTTTGGCAAGGTCTTTCGCCATCGTACTCTTACCACAAGAAGAGTAACCATCTATAGCTATAGTAATTTTCTTCATTTTATTGGATATTTATTTATGATATTGTTTCTAATTATAATCTTATAATGTATATGCTAAATTGGCAATGATGCTGCTACTGCTGACGTGATATTTTCCGTAAGCAATATTCAGATGAAAACGGTTGAGATTGATACCTCCTCCAAAAGAAAGTCCTGCTCCATGACTACTGCCTTTCTCCTCAGAGTTGCTGTCTATTTTCATCTCTTTTACTCTTCTGAAATTATAGCCTCCACCTATCCATATCTGATCGGAAAGTAAAAGTTCTGCTCCAATCACGGCATGATAGATAAAACTCTTCTCCCAATTGTTGAGATTAACCAAAGTTGCGGAGACTCTTAATGGAGTGTTCGTAAAGCGTTTGCTCACTCCCACTTGTAAATCAATCGGCATCTTGTCATACTCATCCTGATATGCTTTTATCTGTCCGCCCAAATTCTTGGCAGTAGCAGAAATGGACCATTCATGCTCGGGATCATAATAATTGATACCGAGATCAACACCCACTCCAATAGAATTGTAGTCGCCAATATATGAAGTGATGAATTTGGCAGCAATACCACCAGCAATTTTTTCGCTCAACATATATGAAAAGTAACCGGCTATGGTAATGTCCTTGGCAGAAAAATCGCCTAAGATGTTATTGTTGGCATCGGTTTCCTTCATGTTACCATAATCCATGTATTGGGCAGAAACCGCCCAGGATGCTTTTTCCTTGATGACACGATTAAAAGAGGCAGAAGCAGTATTGACTCCTGACATATAATTCATATAATTGAGATTAATGGTCTTGTCGCTTACCGATGAAAGTAAGGCTGGATTTTGGAATATGAGAGCTTCGTCATCTTCTATTAAGGTGACGTTATCTCCACCAAGTGCAGCAGCATGAGCACTAACAGGTAGGCGGAGGAAATTATATCCCGTTTGGCTCTCTTGTGCGAGTAATTTTGATGCAAAAAGCGTCAAGAGAGCGAAAAAAACTATTTTTTTCATTTAAATTCTCTAATTATTTTGCAAAGATACACTTTTTTTCAATAATAAGACGTAAATTTGCATTGATTTCGTTTAATATAACGATTGTACACTTCATTTATTGTAGAAGATTCTGCAAAAGAGGAGATTTAAAAGTGGAAATAAAGAAGACTAATAGTGCACGACTGGATAATAAGCGGGGAACTTTTTTCTTGCTGGGTATGGTTATGACTTTATCTTTCGTATTTGTAGGCTTGCAATATCAAAATCATGCTTCAGACTCCGATTTAGACTCTGATGATCTGGAAGAGTTAGCACAGGATTTTGAGATGAATATGCCTGCAGAACAAAAGGATATGGTATCGGCAGAAGCTCCTTCTGCGCCCGTTTCTAAATCCATTACGCAGGAGGTGAAAACTGCAGAGAAAACAGAAACTGCTCCTCAAAAAATCAGCAGTACTACAAGTGAACTGGTGATTGGTGATGGGGAAGGGGAAGTGGATGGCTCTGATATCAAAGAGGCTGTGCCAGAAAATGTGGTAGATAAATCCAATTCTGCTGCATTGGCTGAGGCTCCAATCAATTTTACGGTCGTACAGAAAATACCACAATTTCCTGGGGGGTGGTCTGTTTTTATGCAATGGCTTACAAAAAACTTAAGATATCCTCATTCTGCACAACAGAATAAAATACAGGGAACGGTAGTTGTGTCTTTTATCGTCAACAAGGATGGTAGTGTGGCCAATCTGAAAGTGAGCAAGTCGGCAAATCCTATCTTGGATAATGAGGCTATGCGTGTGCTGAAAATGATGCCGAAATGGAAACCTGGAATGGATAAGAACAAGGTTTGTCGTACTATGATTGCCATTCCTGTGGTATTTCAATTGTAACGTGAATCTTAAAAAGATATGTTCGATTAATTAATAATAAATTTAATATATAATGAAGACAGCTGATGAAATTTTAAAGATGGTTAATGAGTTCTTGGACCATTTGTCATACGACAGAAAACCTGAGTCTCTTTACGAACCGATAAAATATGTCCTCTCGATGGGTGGAAAACGTATTCGCCCTACGTTAATGCTTTTGGCTTATAATCTCTATAAGGAAAATCCGGAAGACATCCTCATGAATGCCTGCGCTTTGGAGACCTATCATAATTATACTTTGTTGCATGATGATTTGATGGATAATGCCGATATGCGTCGTGGTCATTTGACGGTCCATAAAAAATGGAATGATAATACCGCCATCTTGTCTGGTGACTCTATGTTGGTTCTTGCCTTTCAACGTATGATGCAGTGTGATGCAAAACATTTAAAAGACATCTTGGATCTCTTTACGGTTACTGCATTGGAAATTGGTGAAGGTCAGCAATATGATATGGAGTTTGAAACTCGCAATGACGTAAAGGAAGAAGAATATATTGAGATGATTCGTCTCAAGACGAGTGTTCTCTTGGCTTGTGCCTTGAAAATAGGTGCAATATTGGCAGACGCAAGTGCTGAGGATGCAGACAATCTTTATAAGTTTGGAGAACAAATTGGTTTGGCGTTCCAGTTGCAGGATGATTATCTGGATGTCTATGGTGACTCTAAGGTCTTTGGTAAAGAAATAGGAGGTGACATCACTTCTAATAAAAAAACTTATATGCTCATTAATGCTTTCAACAAGGCCAATGATGCACAGCGTAAGGAATTAACCCGCTGGGTTAGTGCTCGTGATTTTGACAGAAATGAGAAAGTAGATGCTGTGACTCGTCTTTATAATGAGATAGGTATCGATCAATTGGCGCAAGATAAGATTGCTTATTATTTCGCGCAAAGTAAGAAATTCCTTGACGCTGTCAATGTACCTGAAGAGAAAAAAGAGGAATTGCGCAAGTATGCTCAAAAAATGATGAAACGCCAATATTAACAGGCGTTCGTCGGATTGTTTGTATTGAAAGTAACTTTTTAAAATAGTAGAGGAGATATTCAAGTGCCATATAGGAGACTGCCAAAAACTGATACAGCAAGGCTGAAAGCATTGAAAACGCTTTTGGACAATAATGATACTTATACGGTTAGGGAACGCTTTATTGATTGGAAGACAATCAATAAAGCGCAACCTGCGTATGATAAATTGTTGACTGCTTCGGAGCAGTACAAGGTCAACTTGAAGGCTCAGACCAGATTTACGGGGAAGATAGATAAATTGCAGAAAAATGCGATGATGTATTTGAGCCATTTCCTGCAAGTCTTATTTTTAGCTGTGGAACGTGGCGAAATCAAACGAAGCTGTCTTGCTCTGTATGGACTTGACGAGGAAGCGTCTGCTGTTCCTCATCTCAAAACTATAGATGGACTTTTGGACTGGGGACAGAAAATTATTGCTGGTGAGAAAGCCAGGCTCAAACAAGGTGGAAGACCGATTTATAATCCTACTATAGGCATGGTCTCTACCCATTATGATATTTATTGTGAGGCCATTGAAAGGCAACGCATTTTGCAGGACAGGGTGAATGATTCTATAGAAAAACTCAGGTTGTTGAGACCTGCGGTCGATGAGGTGATTTTGGATTTATGGAATCAGATAGAACATCATTTTGTGAATGAACCACCTGAAACCCGTTTTAATCATTGTCGTGAATATGGCATCGTATATTATTATCGGCGCCATGAACCGCATATTTATTAATATGGATTTAAAATATTGATGTATATGAAAATAGTAGATACACATACTCATCTTGATGGTGAGGAGTTTGATGAAGATCGCGCGGAAGTTATTATGCGTGCGAAGGAGGCTGGGGTCGGCATGGTGTTTCTCCCTGCTATTGATGTCAAGACATCAGAAGCTGTATTGAAGTTAAGTCATGAATATCCTGGCTATGCATATCCTATGGTAGGACTTCATCCAGAGGAAGTGAAAGCCGACTGGAAAGAACAATTGAAAAAAATAGAGGCTATTTTGGATGCGCATCTTACAGCTGTGGATGGTTTGAACGGGATTAAGTATAAGAGCGATTACATTGCAATCGGGGAAATCGGACTTGATTTCTATTGGAGCCGTGAGTTTGAAAAAGAACAGCTTGAGGCTTTCGAGAAACAAGTTGAGTGGGCTTGCGAGACGGGTCTTCCTCTGATGATACATTGTCGTAAAGCTCAGAATGAAATGTTGCATATATTACGTAAATGGAAAAATAAACTGCCAGGTGGAGTCTTTCACTGTTTTACAGGCAACCAGCAGGAGGCTAAAGAATTATTAGAGTATGATAATTTTGTGCTTGGTATTGGTGGCGTGTCAACATTCAAGAGCAGTCATTTGCGTGAAGACCTTCCCGCAGCAGTACCTCTGGAAAGAATCGTTTTAGAGACAGATAGTCCTTATATGGCTCCTGTTCCATATCGTGGTAAGCGTAATGAAAGTGCCTTTGTAGTACAAGTCATGAAGACCTTGGCAACTGCTTATGGTGTCAGTGAAGAAGAGGTTGCAAAGGTGACAAATCAGAACGTAGAACGTGTTTTTGGCGTAAAAACGGGACAATTGTCTTAAAGAAATATAAAAAGAATAGTTATTTATGGTATTTTGCCCGAAAAGCGATAATTTTGCAGTCCGAATTGCGATGCTATGTTTATCATGGTATTGTTAGATTTGGTATTCAATAGCGTCTATGACGGCAGATGAAGGAAAGGTGCTCGAGTGGCTGAAGAGGCACGCCTGGAAAGCGTGTAACCGGCAAAACCGGTTCGGGGGTTCGAATCCCCCTCTTTCCGCTGTATCTTATTTTAAATAATATGAAGAAATATACATTTATTGCGCGTTTCGCAATATTGATATTTATGATAGCTTCTTCTTTACCGATATTGGCACAAGAAGAGTCGATGGGATTCCATCAAGCACTTAAGACTAAGTTTATTGAGGGAAATGCAGGCTTTATGTCGCTTGTTGCCATAGCTTTAATTATTGGCTTGGCTTTCTGCATAGAGCGAATTGTCTATCTGAGTCTTTCTGAAATTAACGCTAAGCAGTTGATGGCTGATCTTGGTGTGAAAGTAGCTGCGGGGGATATTGAAGGCGCAAAAGAATTGTGTCGTAATACCCGTGGACCTGTTGCCTCTATCTGTTATCAGGGTCTGCTGCGCATCAAGGATACGATGGGTGATATAGAGCGTTCGGTTTCAAGTTATGGCTCTGTGCAGGTTGCTAATTTGGAAAAAGGATGTTCGTGGATTACTCTTTTCATTGCAATGGCTCCTTCTTTAGGCTTTTTAGGTACCGTCATTGGTATGGTTATGGCTTTTGATCAAATTCAGCAAGCTGGAGATATTAGTCCTACGATTGTGGCTTCTGGTATGAAAGTCGCTTTGTTGACAACTATTTTTGGTATCATAGTTGCTCTGATTTTACAGGTCTTCTATAATTATATCTTGTCTAAGATCGAACATATCACCAGTCAGATGGAGGAATCTGCGATTTCTCTGATGGATATTATAGCAAAGTATAAAGATGAAAATTAGTAATATTAAGAAATGGTCAACAGAAAAGTTGTCACAGTCCATATTCTATGTGTTGGTAGGTTTGGCTGTGATTACTTTTTTCCTGTTCTTCTTTGTAGGATATGATATGCCTTTCGAGGAGAACCCGGATTTTAATGCTCCATTTTTTACTAATCTTTTATTGGTTACCATGTGGATATTTTTCCTCTTGGCCTTATGTCTGGCAATATATTCATTTGTCAGGGCAGGTAAAAGAAACTCCAAGGGTGAGATGAAGATGAATGGTATTCCTGCAGGGAATATTGTTTGGATTACATGGGGAGGAACTTTGGCATTGTTGGTTTTAACGTTCGTCTTGGGTTCCTCAGGAATGATTTTGATTAATGGACAGGCTTTTACTGATTGGTTGTGGCTTAAATTATCAGATATGTTTATATGGTCTTCTGCCACATTGTTATTGTGTGCTATAGGAGCAGTTTTATTTGGTGCTACACGTTATATCAGAAAAGACCGTAAAAGATTTAAAAAGTAATTATGTTTGTTAGACGAAATAAAAGGCAAGTTCCTGGAGTGAACACCGCTTCAACAGCAGATATTTCTTTTATGTTGCTGATATTCTTTCTTGTCACGACTTCAATGGATGTTGACAAGGGACTTTTTCGTCTATTACCTTCTCCTGAACCTCAGAAACAGTTGAAGACTGAAACGATAGTAGATAAGAAAACTTTGATGGCTTTGCATGTTACTGCCGATCATCGTTTGCTCTTGAATGATAAGCCTATTGAGGTTTCTCGACTGAAAGGTGAAATCATTCAGTTTGTTAATCGTTTAGGCAATCGCCATCTCATCTCTATTGAGAGCGACAGAGAGGCAGATTATGACTTGTACTTTCAAATGCAAAACCAAATCATGATGGCGTATAATGAACTACGCAATCAATATGCTATGAAGCATTTTGGAAAGGCATTTGATGCCCTGAGCTCCTCTCAAAAGGAGAGCGTTAGAAAGAACTGCCAGCAACGTGTGACGGAGTCTTATGCGAATGCATCAGTTGGTTCTGATAAGCGAGTAGATGCAATGGCAGAAGAGCAAAAGCATTCTGAAGAGAAAGGAGGCAAGCAATGAGTATGGGTTTTAAAAGACGTTCTCATGAAGTTCCTGGCTTGAATACGTCTTCATTGCCGGATTTGATATTTACCGTGCTTTTTTTCTTCATGATAGTTACTCACATGAGGCATGAAACGGTTAAGGTAAAGTTTCAGGTACCACAGGGAAAGGAACTGACAAGATTAACCAAGAAGTCTGCTGTTACTTATCTTTATATAGGAAGGCCTATTTCTGCTGCTACTCAGCCTCAGAATGATTCTGCTTGTGTTCAGATGAATGATAAGTTAATAACTCCTTCTGAAATCTCTGATTATATAAGTGCAGAGAAAAAGCGAATGAGTCCTGAAGACTTGCAGGCAATGGTCGTTTCAATCAAAGCGGATAAGTATTCTAAAATGGGAGTTATTATTGACGTTAAGCAAGCTTTACGCCAATCAAAAGCCCTTAGAATCAATTATTCTGCTGAAGATAATGGAAAATAATTAAAAATTATAATTAAAGTTGCATAAAAAGTTGCGAATATTAAATTTTAGTAGTAACTTTGCACTCAAATTATTATAATTATGTCAAAACAAGTATTAGATTCATTAGACAGAAAGATCCTGAAGTTAATTTCTCAGGATGCACGTATTCCATTTTTGGAGGTTGCACGAGCTTGTAATGTAAGTGGTGCAGCCATTCATCAGCGTGTTGCTAAATTGACAAACTTAGGCATTATCAAAGGCTCTCAGTTTATTATAGATCCAGAGAAGATAGGTTACGAGACCTGCGCATACGTGGGATTGTATTTGAAAAATCCGGAGAATTTCGACAAGGTTGTAGCTGAGTTGAAAAAGATTCCAGAAGTGGTGGAATGTCATTATACGACTGGTGGCATGGATATGTTCATCAAGATATATGCTTCCAACAATCATCATCTCTTGGAAATTATTCATGATAAGCTCCAGCCTTTAGGCTTGTCCAGAAGCGAGACTATCATTTCCTTTAATGCTGCGATTAATCGTCAGTTGCCTTTGGCTGATATGGAGGATGAAGTAGTAGAGGATGAAGAAATGGAAGATGGAATTATCAACTAATCTATATTATAATAAAAGCAGCATGTTATTTGTGAAATTGATATGCTATTAAAATAAAAAAGCCAGTTCCTAAGGAACTGGCTTTTTATATATTCTCTAATATATATATTGTATAAGTAAAAGATGATTCTTAGCGTTTCCCAACGCCTTTTTGTTTTAATTCTGATGCAAAGATACATGAAACTTACATTTTATAGGGGTAATATTTGTTTTTATGATGTGTAATTATTGATTTATAAGTAGAAAAAACGAATTGTTACCTCAAAATATGCTATTTTTATACCTTCTTTCTGAATCTCTATGTAAGAGATACAGAAAACTTCGTAACTCCCTGATAATCGGGGTGGGTACGAAGGCTTATCCAAAATCATTACTGAATAATTGTTGAGTTTTATTGTGTGAAATTAAATTTTTAACACGCATAATTCGCTTATTTACAATATTTTTCTTATTTTTGCAGTCTGATTCAGTATCTCTTACATAGAGATTCGGAAAATGAATAGAAACTATAAATATGGCTTTCATATAAGCAGAGCGTATGACACACAATTTGCTAAACACGGGCTTGCTTGCATCATGTATGCAGAAGGCTGAAAGACATAGGAGTATTGAAGATTAGTGGAAGTTAGTCTATTGATTTTTCAATGCTGTGATACATATCACAAAACCAATAATCCGGGAAGAGAAATCTTTTCAGGAGAAACCGAGATGTATCATGCGGCCAAACGCATTTAATATTTGGTCGCTCCTTTCATTCTTCACTCTTCACCCTTCACCCTTCACCTTTCACTCTTCATTCTTCACCTTTCACTCTTCATTCTTCACTCTTCACCTTTCACTCTTCATTCTTCACTCTTCATTCTTCACTAAAAATGTGGTTTATTGTCAATACAAACAAATTTCAAGAACAAAAAACGAAAGAGTTTCTTGAAAATACATATTCTGGCATAGTGAAGTTAGTCTATCTGCCAAAATGCCGGATGAAGTATGTCGATACTAAGGGAGAAGAGCGTTTCCGTTTTCGTCCACTGATATGTGGATTGCTGTTTATCAAGGCTGACAGCGTAAAAGCTTTGAAGAGAATATTGACATATTGGGGCTATTTTGTCTATGAAGATACAGTCCGAAATTTGGAAACAGGCGAACTACAGAAAAAGAAGCTTGTCTCAACTGCACATCTTCTTTGTAAGGATGTCAAGGACTTAAACCTGGACGCTGTTATAAAAAATGCCACGATTCCAGATGAAGACATGGAACATTTTATCTATTTCTGCGATAAAATGGCAGATGGCATAGAGGGACTGAGTATTGTTGATAAGCGATATGATGACCTCATTTTGGAAAATGATACCATCCGCATATTTAGTGGACCTTTGAAAGGTTGGGTTGGCGTGGTCAAACAAATCAAGAGTAAAGGCAAGAAAGACCGCCATCTTTTTGTGCGCTTTGGAAATAACCACTGCCTCAATGTATCCAATATCCGTCAATACGATATGCAGATAGAGCATGAGGCAACAAAGGGTCCAAAAGCAGAGGCCGTGGGCGTGTGGCGCGCCATCGATCAGATGATTGGCTATCTTCAGGCAAAACAGCCTTCCGAGAATGCTTATAAAACATTGCGCAATCTTTTCTTGGATTATCGAAAGAGATTGACAGTCTATCGCAATCGGAAAATGACGGATAGGGCATACAATAACAAGAAAGAAGAGAAAACTGTTGCCCAGCAGCAAAAAGTTTTGGACCAGATAGACAAAAGAATGCGAAATAACTTTCGTATCCTTTCCAAGAACTTTCCGACTGGTGAAATCACCCTTGGTGAGTGCTTGGAAGAACTGATTCCTGATGCCAAATTACGTCCCTTTCTTACACCAACTTCTGGAGAAATCATCCCAGAAGGACAAAATTTTACGATTTTGTGTCATAATGGAATCACGGAACTTATTCTTCGCTGTAATCTTCGAGATGTTTTCCTGGATAAAGATAATGAGTCAGACAAAAACACCACGGTATTCGATGAGGACTATGAGTATGATGCCCATTTTGCACTGGTGAATACAGATGGTGGTAAGGTAAAGGCTATCTGTTCATGGGGAGGATTCTATGACTATTACGCTTCTCAAAGTGAGGATGAACGAGAAAAATTCCACACCAACTTGGAGGCGAAGAAATATCCTCGTTTATTATACCTGCTCACGCAAAGCGAGTATAAGTTTGAAAAGGTCAATGGCATAGGTGGCTTTTCGATAGAAACAGACATCGTTTACACAGAAGACATGGAAGAGTTGGGAAGAAGAGCAAATGAATTCTTCACTCTTCGTTCCTCACTCTTCACTCAACTCACGGCGGCAGCCGTTGAGATATGGAAAGGAACACGTCTTTTGGTTTGGCGACAATTGTTGCAGCGTTATGTACTGCTTCATAAGGTGCCAGTAATAGACCAAGTTCCGTATGATTCTAAATGATAAAAATTAACGACGGCACACAGCATTCGCAGGTTCGCAGTCGGGGAAATACATCATCGCCAAGATACGGCGAGTATAAGTTGCTTTTAGCTTCATATACCTTATTATATTATATAGTAAAACATGTTTATCAGTCAATTGATTATGCTGCAAAGATATACTTCTTCGAAAATCACGTGAATGGAGGGGCGAATAGGTGGATAGCCACCGCTGCCGAAGAAATTCGCCAGATAGAGAAGAGATGGGGTTTCACTTCCATCCGTCAGTTTTCCAAATTTCTACAGATGAATCCCCGTACCCTTTCGAAGTTACCCCATCACGATGGCACATAAAAGACTCCCTGTTACGCATCATGATGAGTGCAGCCACAGTCCCTCAAACCCTGAGAGCCGATGTAGTGGATGAACTTGAAAATCAGCTATAGCTCCCCTGCGGTCCCATCCCGCACACCATTTTATAAGAATTCACCCCTGCGGTCCCATCCCGCATAACCTGGCGAGACCTCTGATGCCCCGCTTTCAGCAAGGCGGTCCCATCCCGCACAACCAATTGTTTTAGCAAGTCTTCCCCCTGCGGGTTCATCCCCGCTAAAACAATCCTGGCGAGGGCTCTGATGCCCCCGCTTTCAGCAAGACTTTCAGCAATGCGGTCCCATCCCGCACAAAAAACTGGCGAGGGCTCTGATGCCCCGCCAACCTTAGAGCGCAGCGGTTAAGAGCGACAGGAGGAGCGGTTACATCCCTTGCCCTTTTGGAAAGGGCGAGGGCTTGGGAGTGGGTTAAGGACCCCCTCTTCGCAAGAGGGGGACAGGGGAGTCGAAAAAATTTCTCATAATTCCTTGGTAATTACGAAATATAATCGTACTTTTGTCGCTATATTAGCAATAAAAATGTATGATCATGGCAAACGACAATAATATACAGCCTGTGGCAGATGATTCACAGATAGTACTTTATCAACCAGATGAAAGCATCTCTCTTCAAGTAAAGATAGAAGAAGATACTGTATGGCTTACGCAAGCTCAGATGGTGGAACTTTTTGGTTCTAGTAAAGCTAATATTAGTGAGCACATTACTAATATTTATCAGCAAGGAGAATTGATGCAGTCAGCAACTGTTCGGAAATTCCGAACAGTTAGAAAAGAAGGCAATCGTATGGTTACACGTAATATGGATTACTATAATCTTGATATGATTATATCAGTCGGTTTCCGTGTAAATAGCCATCAGGGCATTCGCTTTCGTCAATGGGCTAACAATGTTTTAAAGGAATATCTTCTTCGTGGATATGCAGTACATCAGCAGATGCTTCAAATGGAGCAACGTATTGATAGCAAACTTATGTTGCAGCATGATGAGATGAAACGGATAAAGGATACGCAAGCTAAGCAGCAACAGCAGCTCGATTTCTTTATTCGAACCTCCACCCCTCCAGCAGAGATGGTCTTCTTTGAAGGAGATTTCTATACAGCAAGAGTAGCTTTAGAGAATTTAATTCGTACAGCCAATCATCGAGTAATCATCATAGATGGCTATGTTTCATCGTTGACCCTAAGTGTACTTGATGTTCGTAAGCCAAATGTAGCAGCCACAATTTACACAGTAGGTGTAGGACAAGGAATGCAACGCTTGATGGAAGAACATGATCATCTATTCCCCGATAATCATATAGATATTAGAAAATGGCGTAACGAATCTCATGACCGCTGGCTTATCATAGATGATAGCCTCTATCACTGTGGACATTCCTTAAATGCCAATGGCGGTCACAAGATATCCGCTATAACCCTGATGGGAACAACTCCAGATGTAATCCTGTCAAAAGTCGAATAGCAACTAAGTCTCCCTGCGGTCCCATCCCGCATAACCAATTGTTTTAGCAAGTCTTCACCCTGCGGGTTCATCCCCGCTAAAACAACTCTGACGAGACCTCTGATGCCCCCGCTTTCAGCAAGACTTTTAGCAATGCGGTCTCATCCCGCCCAACAGTTTCAGCAAGTCTTCCCCCTGCGGGTTCATCCCCGCTAAAACAATCCTGGCGAGGGCTCTGATGCCCCGCCAACCTTATAGCGCAGCGGTTAAGAGCGACAGGAGGAGCGGTTTCCTCTTTTCCCCTGAGGGGAGAAGACCGAGAAGAGAGGTGGAGCCTTCCTTAAGGGTAAGGAAAGACGGGTAGGTTTTCGAAAAAATCGCCTTGATTAAAAAAGGAAAGACAAGTTGATTTTAGAAAAAAAACTCCTAATCCTTTGGCGTTTTCACAGAAAACCCTTATATTTGCACAATGAACAGAGAAATGGAGTATAAACTCCATTAAAAACAATAAAATTACGCTGTTATGATAAGTAAGAATGTACAAAATATGATTCCAAAGATACAAGATTTCTTTGGTAGCCAGCCAATAACAAAGGCTTGGCTCTTTGGATCATGCTCACGAGGAGAAGAAACTACTGATAGTGACATAGACATTCTTGTAGAGTATGATCGTCAGCATAATCGAATTTCTCTGATGAAAATAGCAGGTATTATGTTGAATTTGGAAGACTTGCTTCATCGCAAGGTGGATATAGTAGAGGCTAATCGTCTCCTCCCGTTTGCTCAAGAAACAGCCAACCAAGATAAATTCTTGATTTATGAGAGAAAAAGTTAGAGATAGGGGAAGGTTAGAGCATATTCTTGAAGCGATAGAAAGTATAGAGGAGTTTCATGCTCAATATACTTTTGAAGATATCAAGAAGAATAAGCTCATCTTTTATGGCTTTACCAAATTGGTGGAAGTAATAGGCGAGGCTGTCTATATGCTTTCAACAGAATTTTGTGATTCTCATTCTGATGTAAATTGGCGTCAGATAGAACGGATGCGCCATGTCCTTGTTCATGGCTATTATACAATAGATCCCGAAAGCCTTTGGGACACGATAGAAGTTGATATTCCAGAGTTGAAACCTTGGATAGTTAAGTATCTGTCGGAGTAATTAAAAAAACTTATATTTTTTGCCGTCCCCCTGCGGTCCCATCCCGCCCAACAGTTTCAGCAAGTTTTCCCCCTGCGGGTTCATCCCCGCTAAAACAATCCTGGCGAGGGCTTTGATGCCCCGCCAACCCTATAGCGTAGCGGTTAAGAGCGACAGGAGGAGCGGTTACATCCCTTGCCCTTTTGGAAAGGGCGAGGGCTTGGGAGTGGGTTAAGGACCCCCTCTTCGCAAGAGGGGGACAGGGGAGTCGAAAAAAGCACAGAGCGATACAGCAATGAGGAACAAAAATAACTTTTTTCAAAATCTGATAGGTGTAACTACTTGTAATATAGTGGTGACGCTGTGTTGGTGATATAACAGATATGGAACGTAAGCAATATCTATATCAGATAAAGGAATTGGTTCAGACTGTCCAGATGCTACTGGATGCCAATATTGCCTTGGGTAATAAGCAGAAGGAGCAAAAGGCAGAATCAGACCGTAAAATTGCCGATTTGCAGAAGCAGGTTGACAAGCTTACTGGAGAACTGCAAGCCCGTAGGCGTAAGATGCATGGCAAGAACAATGATAGGATTTCTTTAGGTGATTCTTCGACATGATTGTAAAACGTATCAAGGCAAAGGGCGCAGAGGTGATTATTTATGAGCCTACGCTCGAAGATGGTAGTACTTTCTTCGGAAGTAAGGTTGTGAATGATATGAACATATTCAAGGCACAGAGCCATGCGATTATAGCCAACCGCTATGACCCGTGCCTTGACGATGTAGAGGATAAGGTATATACACGAGATATATTTAGGAGAGACTAAATATCCTCAATGTAACCGAAGATATGATTAGCATCCAGACAAGGACATTCCTTCGGCGTAGTCCCAGGCAAGTCTCGATGCCCCACAATCTTCGCTTTTGGAAAAAGCTGATGAAGGCGAGTCAATACATCAACGATTCTTTCAGTCTGTTCAGGTGTGCGAGTATCGCATGGTTTACCATGTTCATCCAGACCACCCTCATAGCAGATGCCGATAGAACAGCGGTTGTAAGGTCTCGCATGCGCCCCCACTTCGAGCAAGAAGCGATGTTGCGTCATTGCCCCATCCTTACGGATATAAAAGTGGTAGCCAATGTCATAGAAACCACGACTCTTATGGTCACGTCGAAGCTGTTCCACACTATAGTCCTGATTGCGTCGGGTAGCCGAGCAATGCAACACCAAGAATCTCACGGAGTCGGCAGACATCATCATCTTGCCGTCCTCCACTTTAGAGAGGAGTGTGCGTTCATTCCGCACCATCTCCTCCCCAATAGACAAAGGAAATTTTTCTTTAATCATCCTCATTTCTAATTTGTAATTTCTCATTTGTCATTTAAAACAGGTTCGTGCACGAACTTACTCCCAGTGCTGTCAGCGCAGCAATAAGGGCCTGAACGATAGCGTTCATGATAGAAACCCAAGAAAACTTCTTGGAACCATTGTTGAAATTTTCATTTTGATAACTCATATACATATTTAATTAATTAGTGAAACATCATTTTGAAAATAAGAATTTGTTAGCGGTAGCCGCACCCGACACGAAGTCGGGCACGGCAGAGTACTTACTTGAGTTCGTAGTCTCCCTCGTCAGTTCCGCTTTCAGTGTTGCCAGAGTTCTCGCTGCCCTCACTTCCGGAAGGAGTGTTGCCACCAGCAGGAGTATTACCGCCGGATGGAGTAGTGCCGCCAGGAGTATTATCACCCTTGTCAGTAGGGGTGTTGTCGCCATTCGGGTCGTTATCTTCGCTGTACTTCACGAGACTGATGCGATTAGGAATCAGGTCGTAGGTACGCTTGCCATTGCGATCCACGGAGAACGAAGGACGGAAGCCTGGCATAATGCTCTTCACCAAGTTGGCATTCGCCTTCTTAGGTTCAGACACCGCCTTGTTGGTGATGAAGCGGAGATAAAGAGTACCGAAACCAAGAAGCTCGATGTTGTAACCCTTGGCAAGGTTCTCCACCACATAGTAGGCATAGCGGTCGAGTACCGCCTTCACATCAGCCGTGGTTGCAGTAGATTCAGTAGAAATCTGCTTAGCCACCTCTTCGGTAGTCAAAGTACCGTAACTAACAGGACGAACAGAATAAACAGTTTGACCCTTTTTCTCACCCATGTTCATGGTCTTCTTGACCACTTTGTAACTTTTACTCATAGTTTTAAAAATTTAAAATGTAAATACTATAATAATTGCAATTTCTTAATTGCGATTGCAAAGGTACAACATTCGCAAAGCCTCCTGTCCGTTTCTGTCTGGGAGCGTCAGGAAGCTTCCCGAAATGCCCTTTTCGCTCCTTTCCTTTATAGATCGATAGCCAACTTCTCGCAGATAAACTTGACTGCGGCAGGAGGAAGAAGTCTCGTGGAAGGAGAGACACCCATACGGGCAAGTTCCTCATCGAAAGGTTTTGTCCATCGTCTCAAAGTCTTGGAAGTGATGCCGGCGTAAACAGCCAACTCAAATTTGTACATTGCTTTCATGCCTTTATTCCTTTTTATATATGTAACACATATCAGATATAGCTTTTGATGCATCAGTTGCTTTCTGAATTCGTTGGCAAAGATAGATAGAAAATAGGGCATACCAAAAGGCGTTCATAAGCGTTTACTTCACGTTCATCTTTGTTCATTGCACATTCATTTTAGAGCAGAAAATGAGCAGGAAATCGAGCTGTCAAGATACATCGAAATTCATGTCGTACGACTATGCATCCTCATGTCGTACAACTATACAATCTCATGTCGTACGTTCATAGCAACGATAGTCGTACGACATGACAACCTCATAACAACTGCCTTCAAAAAGGTAAAAAACCACGAAATGATGACAGATAAATCCAACTGCACATTCAATATCAGCGGCGGCAATGTCCAGATATTGCCCAATGCTACCCAAGGCATCCAAAACTTCTATGGCGACCAGTTCGCAGAGGAAGCTCTGAAGACAAGTGTTAACACCAACCCAGGCAATGCAGCTCCCGAACTTAGTGATGAGGAGCAGGCTTTGCAGTTATATATAAATAAGGTAGAAGTATTAAAGCAATACGCTTCTCGCCTGTCTCAATGCACTTCTGCAAGTGACATCGGCAAGATTGTGGTGGATATGCGCAAGGACGAGGAGGTAAGAGTAGATGAATACGAGATGGTGAAGGAACGCTTCATCAATGTGTTGCTAACCTTGGCGCCTCACGTGACAAGTGGTAAGACTGTGAGCAATGTTCGCCAGCGCATCATCGACGCCTGGGACAGAAGAAAATAATCAATCTAATCTTTAAAACTAAAACAGATGACTGAAGAATCAAACCAATTTGATATCAGTGGGGGCTCTAACCTGATTGCCCCAAATGCAATGACACAACAGCAGATTTTCTATGGTGATCAGTTTGCCCGGAAAATATTGGGGAGTAAAGAAAAACCGCTCACATTGGTAGTGCTTGGTGCTGGAGTAGATGCTACAATGGGACTTCCGACATCAGCAGACCTCATCCCCCGTATAGTCGATTATTTGGCGACCGATGAAGGCATAAAGCTTGATGCCATCTTACGAAAGGTAATAGGCCGAGTACATTTCCACTTCGACAAGTTTGTGAGTACAGCCGTTGATCGATTGGCTAAGGATCTGGACAAGGAAATTGTATCAATTTGTCACAATATCAATGATGAACTTGATAATAATAAGAGTCTTGATGAGACACAACGTAAATTGGGTATGCTTATCGTTCGACTGTTCAAGAAAGTCTTGGATTTCAAGAAAGGAGCAGAGATAGATACCGAGACGATGAACTTGATAGAAGAGGTGTTTGATACGGTCGTAAAGGATGACAGCATCATAGATTTGAGTCATCTCAGCTATACCGACACATTCAAGAACATCATTGTTGAGATACTTCAGAAGAGCATCCATGAGTCGAACAATCCCATCTTGCGCCATATCTACAAGAACATGCTCGACATAGAGCAATTGCTCTCGCAATACTTCTATGGCTTTTACACTGGTCAAATCAGTTATATCCGCGACTATCTATACATATCCTGGATTCTATGGGCGTACTTGGTAAGCGAGGAACAGCGAAAGGCGCAAGAGAAAAAGGAGGAAGATGTCTCTTCTTCCATTTATGCACAATTGGCAGGTAAGGATTGTCAACTCATCACATTCAATTATACATCTTATGCATCCCAAGCAAGTCCAACAGCACTCTATTTCCATGGTTCCCTCAAAGAGTATGTGGATGTGGAGAACAAGAACGATTTCCTTCATGATGACTTGATGAGTATTGATATAGAGGATTTCTTTAAAAATCAACTTGCAGCCGAGATAAGTTTTGATTCAGATCACAAGTCTATAACAATCCCTTCATTTCTGCCACCGATGAAGATGCGTCCTGTCATATCCAAGCATTATATTGACACATGGTATCATGCTTCCCAGATGGTGCTACGTGCCAACACAATAATCATTCTTGGCTATTCATTTTCATCAGCCGACAACTATTTCTGTGATATGTTGCGCGAGAACCGTGATGCCCAAATCATCATCATCGACAAGAATCTGGAGGCGATAAGTCGTAATGTATGTCGTGTACTCCAGTTGGATGCCAATCGTTATTCAAAGCAAATAAAAGATGGAAACGAGATACGCAAATACAACAATCGAGTGACCATCATCGGTGCTGATTTATTGACAGTAGAATTAGCTACCTACCTTTCTTCTCCTTCCATTTCAAAGAAAATGGGTCAAAATGAAGATAAAAGAACCATCTGATCACCCTCTTCAGTGTGATGGGCGAGGGTAGTTATAGAAAACATTGAAATAATGTGAAAAGTTTTGGAAGATACGAAGAAATATCCTATCTTTGTGAAATAAAAGCAACCAGCTATGTGTAAAATCTCAGAAGCAACAAAAGATAAGCTCGGCAACACCTTGATTTATATGGCAGAACGAGTGGCAGACCTTAGTAAGACCAAGGCCTTGAAATTGCTGTATTTAATGGAAGAGCGAATGGTCCTGAAATATCATGTTCCTTTTCTTGGCATACCTTATGAAGTATGGCAGGCAGGACCCGTAGCCAAGGATGTTTTCATAGACTTGTCGGATGGACCTTATCTATTGAAAGACTATATTAAGACAGATTTGGTTTGTTCCGCAACTTATCTTGTAGCCGTCAAACCATTCTGTGATGATGAGTTTTCAGAATGTGAGATTGCGATGATGGATGACATACTGAATAAGTATGGCAAGATGACAGCTGCGGATTTGGTTAATGAAACCCATAAAAAAGGCACGCTGTGGTATCAGGAGGCAAGTCAAAATGGATTATTGGAAGCATTTCAAAATCATGAATGCAACAACTCAGACTTGAAGATAGATTTCACGAAAGCGATGACACCATGTGCAGCCGAGTTTTATCAGGAAAGTCTTGATGTTCATCAGACAGCCAATCTTTTAAACATTAATGCCCATGTTTGAGAAAGGTAATCTTTTGCTGTTTCGGCCATTTGTTTTCAAAAATGGAGCTATGCCCAAGGATAAGTTTTTCTTGGTACTGGAGAATATTGATGGCAATTTGTTGTTGGCAAGCCTCCCCACTTCAAAGGATCATGTGCCATCAGATGTGGAAGTAAAGCATGGCTGCTTGGACTTGGCTGAGCGTTTTGTGAATGTCTTTGTCTTTCTGTCTGGTGAGGAGATTCTTTGTAAAGCAAATGGTGAACGTTTTTCTTTCTCGAAGAATACTTTCGTATATGGGGCGAACTTGGATATGTATAACATTTCTCAGTTTGAATTACAAGAACGGTTATCTCAGACAAATATTGAGTTAATAGGAAGTCTTGATGCTGCCTTGTTCGAAGAACTCAAGAATTGTCTATCCAATAGCAAGATGGTAAAGAATAAATACCGCAAGATTCTAAAATAGATGGGTAAAAACTATATAGTCATGTTACTATGTTAAAAAATCCGATGAGTTGAAGGAGTGCGCTTAGTCAATCCTTCACCCTAAAAGATAATGCAAATGAGCGCAATGAAAGCTGGCTTTCAAATTGCCGAGTGCAGCTTAGCTTATGCAAAACGATAAGTAAACCACCAATACAGCGTAAGGTGGGGTAAATGAAAAATATTATCTTTGCAACCGTTTTAAAATTCACATAAAATGGAAAGCAAAGAATATTTTGAAAAGGTGATGCAGGACTACAACCAGAACCGAAAGGGACGGAGCCTGCGTAAGTATTGCAAAGATGAAGCAGTCGATTATGATTGGCTCATCCAGTACAAGAAGAACTATCCTTTACAGGAGAAACTGCAGGAACCATCGCAAGATGCTTTCATACCTATTACTATAAAGGATGTTGCTCCAAAGCCAACAACCTGGCAAGTGGAGACCTTAATTCTGAAATCTCCAGACGGAGAGCAGATAGAGATAAAGAGTAACAGTTTGTTTGTCGTGGCAGAATTGCTTCATAAAATGTCTTAGCCATGATAAACTTTGATATTGATAATGTCTACGTCGGTTCAGACAAAAATTAGAATATGAGTATACAAGATAAAATATCAGCATTGGAGGCAGAGATTGCTGCCGCCAATGCCCGTATAACTAAGGCAAAAGCCCAAACTGCTGCTGCCGAGCGGAGAGCTGCCGAGCATAGTGCCCGTGCCTCCAAAAACGAGAATGAAGTGCTAAAGTTACTTTCGAGTCCAAATTTCCCAGAGGCTGAGAAACAACGCATTTTGGCTAAGATGAGAGCCTTTGGCAGTAAAGTGTAGCTGCGCTTAACTAATTGAAAATCAGTTGTTTATATACAATATTTAACGGTAAGCATTTGCGTATCTCACTGATTTTTAGTACCTTTGCATACATGAATACAAGAGACAACATACAGGCTGAGCTCCAAGTTTTACGCATGGAGAACGTTCGTTTGACCAATGAGTTGGTCAAACGTAACGATTATGCCAGTTTCTTGGAGGATGAAAACAAGGCGATAGAGGAAGAAACTCGTAAGGAATATGAGGCTAAGCTAGCCTTGATGGAGAAGGAACGTGATAATGCCTTGGGTAAAGCCAATGAGGCGAAGGCAGAAGCCAAGAACGCAAAAGCTAAGGCGGAAAAGGAAAAAATGCGTGCCGATAATGCAGAGCAAATGCTGGGCGAAGCACGCAAGGCTCTTGAGGAGAGCAATAAAAGAATATCTGTTCTGTCAAAGAAAGTGAAGACTATTGATGACTTGAAGGACGTGGCTGACGCTGCCGATAAGGCTGCGTTGGACGCCAAGCAAGTGGTCGAGTTGATTAACCGTAGAGTGTTCCAACGCAACAGTGATGCCACTCGTTTCCTAAACGGTGAGATAGATCCTAACTGTCCATTATTGGAGGAAAATGGCCTCGCTGCTATTGTCAAGCATGTAATGGCTGTAACCAGTGGAAAGGATCGCAACGGAAAGGATGATTCTGCGACAAAGAAAACAAATAGGCCAAAGGTTCGGGTTCCGAAACAAAAGACCGACAAGACCAAGCCTTCTTTGGATACCGAATCAAATACTCCTAGTCGCCGTCGTGTATATACAGCAACCATCTTGGAAGAAATGGGCATTGATACCAGTAATCTCCCTAAAGGCTCCAAGCTGATAAAACGAAAGGACAAGGTGACAGGTGAGGATACGTGGTATATCCAGCTATTCTTTCATACTCCAGCTAAGGTAACTTGCCGTGAATACAAGATTGGTCGATTCAATGTTCCTAAGAGTGATCCAATGTGTAGCAAGCGCCCGGTTAGAATCTTGGAGAGCAATCCTGTTATGCCAAGTTTTGCCAGATTCTATTTGGAGTCAAAGTTTTGCTATAACCTTAGCGAGAATCGTATTCTTGAGATGTTGAAGGGAATGAAGACGAACATACCTCAGTCTTCCTTGAACTTATGGATGCATCAGATTATGGAGATGTTGAGGGAAAGACTTGAACCATTGATGCTGGAAGCTATCCGACAGTCTAAGTTTACCAACAATGATGCAACTCGTTTGCTGGTACGTAGCAGGGAAACACCTGATGACCCTCTGAAATATACAATAGAGTATGTTCAGGCAGTTCTCTCCTTGGAGAAAAAGCTTTGTGTGATGCTCTATGATGAGGGTACCCGCGACCACATGTTGCAAGAAGAGAAAATCTTCAAGGATTCTTCCATTGCAGGTTTCGTAGCAGACAGAGCTCCTCAATATCCGGCTATAGTCAAAGACTTGGAAGGACAAGAGTTGTTGCGCCAGGCCTGTTGGTTCCACGCTCGCCATTATTTGGTGGATGCCTATTTGGTAGATTCGAGAATGGAAATGCTTTTGATATTGATCAATGCTTTGTTCTATATCGAGCGAGTCTTCCTACAAGAGGATGACCAAAGTCCAGAACATCGCCTGGAGTTCCGTAAAGAGTGGAGCGAGCCTATCGTTGATCGCATCATGGAAATGCTCAAAAAGATGCGTGTTGCAGGTGACGAATATGGTCAGATGGTTCACAGAGCCGTAGATTACATACTTGATGACGAAGATGCCTTCCGAACATTCCTTTCGGACGGCCGAATCGACATACACAATATTGCCATAGAGAGATGTTTTAGACATATCGCTATGGGAAGACGCAATTGGCTTCAGACAGGAAGTCACTTCTCTGCCCAGAATTTGGCATTTATGTTCGGGTTGTTGGAAAGTTGCAAATTGAACAAAGTGAACTTTGGTGAGTACATTGAGGATATCCTTACTCGCATACTTTGTGGCGAGGAGGTTGATGCCTCGTTCCTGCCATGTGACTATGTTCGCCATTTTGAAGATGGTACGGATGCGGAGGTAACGAAGACATCCCAAGCCGTCGCTTGATTGTTAAATTTTAGAAAATCAAAACTTTATTCAAAAATACTGGTATGGCTAACCCGCTGATAAATAGTGGGGACGCTGTATTGGTGGTTTACAAGGGGTCGTAAAGACTATTGAAGAAGACCGAGATGAGAGGTGGAGCCTTCTTTAATGGGAAAAAGCTGTGCAAATGAGCGCAATGAAAGTTCACTTTCAAATAGCCGAGTGCAGCCCGCTTTATCAATAAAGGAAGGATGGGTAGGTTTTCGAAAAAATGGTAAGGAAGCCCATGTCGGTTTTCGAATCCTTTAATATGAAAGAAAAAGCTTTATGGCAAATTATACCGATATTCAAATCATTATTATGGCCGGCGGCGTTGGCAGCCGCTTCTGGCCTATGTCAACCCCCGATTACCCAAAGCAGTTCATTGATGTGATGGGAGTCGGCCGTTCCCTTATTCAATTGACAGTAGATAGATTGAAGCCAATCTGTCCTGTCGAGAACATGTGGGTAGTGACAAACGAGAAATATATCAGCATAGTCAAGGAGCAAATCCCTGACATGCCAGTCGATAACATATTAGCAGAGCCGGAGGCTCGCAATACCGCTCCATGTATTGCTTATGCCTGCTGGAAGATCCAGAAGAAGCATCCTGATGCCAACATCGTGGTGACACCATCCGATGCCCTCGTCATCAATACTTCGGAGTATCAGCGAGTGCTCAGCAAGGCCTTGAGCTATACTTCCGATAAGAACGCCATTGTTACCATCGGTATCAAGCCAAGCCGCCCGGAAACAGGCTATGGCTATATCGCTGCATCAGAACTAACATCGGTAGATGAAATCTATAAGGTTGAAGCTTTCAAGGAAAAACCGAATCTGGAGACAGCCGAGCAATACCTTGCCGCTGGCAATTACTATTGGAATGCCGGAATCTTCGTATGGAACATCGATACCATCAGCAAGGCAATCCGTACCTTCCAGCCAAACCTTGCCAGCATCATGGACGAGATGGCACCTTCTTTCTATACCGAACAGGAGAAAGAGGTAGTCGGCAAGCTCTTCCCAACCTGTGAGAAGATCAGTATTGACTATGCCGTAATGGAGAAGTCGAAGGAAATCTACACCTTACCCGCCGAGTTTGGCTGGAGCGACTTAGGTAGCTGGGGCAGCCTCCGCACCTTGCTTCCACAAGATGAAGCTGGCAATGCCAAAGTAGGCAAGGATATCCGTTTATATGAATGCAAGAACTGTGTGGTTCATGCAGCCGATGAAAGCAAGGTGGTAGTTCAAGGCTTGGATGACTATATCGTTGCCGAGAAGCACGGACAGCTGCTTGTTTGCTCTTTGAAAGAGGAACAAAGAATCAAGGACTTTGGAAAATAGACAATTGCAGTCATTGAATATCATTAGTGTCCAATAAAAATTGGACACGTTAATTAATTAATCAAATAGTCCCTTAAAAAGGGGATAATCGAGTTCTTTGACATCGTTGAAAATAGTCTTATCAAACAGATCTCTTAGGTGGGTTTTGTCCGTCAATGAAATGCTTAGAATCTGAAAAACTTCATATGTCGAGCGTTTCAATTGCATATCATGATGAACAATAGCCACGAAACAATAAGTGATAATGGCAACACTATTTGGCTCATACGGAATTGAAGACATTGCTGTGGAATCATGCTTTGATGCTTTGGTCACAGTATAGAAAGCTGGAACTTGAGCTTCTATATCATATAAGACATGTGCTTTGACTCCTCCTTTCTTACTTCTGAACTTTGCCCATGGAAAAGTTGCAAGACACAACGGAATAGTTGTCGAATCAAAAGCATATTTCTTTCCTGGTATATTCAAAATGTTGGTTTCTCGCTTTTCGCAAGCTTCCTTCATCATATAGAATGCAAAGTCTTCGAAAATTCTGTAATCACGAGTCTGATTGGCATAAGCAAGAGTTGCTCTTACGATAGTATTACGTCCAAGCCCCAGATGATATTGCTTAGCTCGATGAGCTTCCAATGCAACTATCAAGTCACATAAACTCTCACGATTGCTTAGTTGACCGAACATCATTGCAAGAAGCTGGTTCCAGCAAGTGAAGTGCTTCACATAGCGGTTGCCATCATACTTGCGTATGTAGTTGTTGAACCGAGTTCTATTCAGAAATGCAGTAAGTTGAGCGAAAACGTATTTGTCTTGAAACATAGTAGCCAATTCTTTTTGGCTGCAAAGCTACAAAATCAAGTCCGTTTCATTGCAAAATACTGCATAAAAGACTATAATTCAACTGTTTCAATGATTGAATTGCCCTTTTTTATTGGACAGTAGTGAGTTGTATATTAATAATGTTATGGCACAGGATAATTTAAAACAAAAAACAAAAAAAGGATTATATTGGCGTTTTTTGGACTTGTTTTTCAATCAAGGAATGCAATTTATTGTCGGCATAGTCATGGCACGATTACTGTCGCCTTCAGACTATGGAATTACAGCATTACCTGTGATTTTCATTGCAATTGCCAATGTCTTTATTGATGGAGGTTTTGGTCTAGCACTTATTCGCAAACCAGAATTGACAGAAAAAGATTTGTCGACGTCTTTTTATTATAGCATTATTGTAGGCATATTATGCTATGCTTTTTTATTTATAGCTGCTCCATTTATAGCCAATTTCTATAAAATACCTGTCTTAACTTCATTAATTAGAGTTACTGCTATTACTTTTATCTGGAGTCCATTAAATACTCCCCAAACAGTGATATTAAACAGACTGTTGGATTTCAGAACAATGGCAAGAATTTCTATTGTAAATAAAATACTATCTGCAGTATTAGGTATAGTGGCAGCATATTATGGATATGGTCTATGGGCTTTGGTAATATACAGTTTATCATCTAGTCTGATGGGGGTTTTGCAAAGTTGGTTTGTAGTAAAATGGTTCCCCAAGGAGCGTTTTTCCAAAAAATCATTTATGTATTTATGGAATTTTGGGAATAAGATGATTGGAACACGTTTGCTTGATTCAATATTTAGCAATATTACTCCAGTGGTGATCGGCAAATATTTTTCAACTTCTCAATTGGGCTATTACAACAGAGCATTGAGTTTTGGACAGATTCCATCTATGCAAATTGGCGGTGTGATACAAGGAGTAACATTCCCCGTTTTAAGTAAGATACAAAGCGATGACGCATCATTAGTAAGAGGATATCGTAAAATGATTAAAACAACTGCATTCATAGTTTTTCCCTTAATGTTTTTGCTATCAGCACTTGCAAAGCCTATTATAATGTTATTATTGACAGATAAATGGGCTGAAAGTGTTTTACTTTTACAAATATTATGTTTTTATCTGATGTGGGGACCTGTGAGTGTCATGAATTTAAACCTATTACAAGTTAAAGGAAGAACGGATTTGTGTCTAAGCTTACAATACAAGAAAAACTTGTTTGGGTTGATTATTATGTTTTTAACACTACCATTTGGTTTAGTTGCCTTTTGTTGTGGGCAATTTATAAATCAAATGTTCACAATATTATTAAACATGTCAGCGGTGGGGAAAACTGTAGGAATGGGTTATATACAACAAATGAAAGACCTTGCTCCAATTTGGCTTTTAAGCTTTACTATGTTTTTGTTGTCTCTATTACTAGTTAATTGTTTGGACAATACATGGCTACAATTATTAACGGGAGGATTTGTCGGAAGTTTATATTATATAGGATTATCACTATTGTTAAAATTTGATGAATTGAATGAGGTAAAATACATGTTGAATAAAAAATAAGTTATATATATGTTTAATCTAAATAAATTTATAGGTCAATATGTGACCCATCGTGAAAAGAGTATGTTTGCTCAGGATATTGAGGCAAACAAGGAAAAACTTTCAGCTGAAATCAAAGGCAAGAAAGTTTGTGTGATTGGTGGTGCTGGTTCTATCGGTTCTTCATTCATCAAGGCAGTACTTCGCTTTGAACCACAGAGCGTAGTTGTTGTAGACTTGAATGAGAACGGATTGGCAGAATTGGTTCGTGATGTACGAAGCACAGAAGGACTTTATGTACCTGATGAGTTCCGTTGCTACACCCTCAATTTTGCAGATCCAATCTTCGAACGTATTTTCCGTGAGGAGAAGGGCTTTGACATTGTCGCCAATTTCTCTGCCCACAAGCATGTACGTTCAGAGAAAGATAAGTATAGTGTTCAAGCACTCATCGAAAACAACGACATCAAGGCAAAGAAACTGATGGATTTGCTTTGCGTGTACCCACCAAAGCATTTCTTCTGCGTATCTACAGATAAGGCTGCTAACCCAGTCAACATCATGGGAGCCAGCAAGCGCATTATGGAAGACTTGGTAATGGCTTATAATGAGCATTTCAAAGTAACTACCGCTCGTTTTGCTAATGTTGCTTTCTCCAATGGTTCTTTGCCAGATGGATGGATTCATCGTTTGCAGAAGAAGCAGCCATTGGCTGCACCTTCTGATGTGAAGCGTTATTTCGTATCTCCTGAGGAGTCTGGTCAGATTTGTATGTTGGCTTGTATCCTTGGTAATGGCGGTGAGGTGTTCTTCCCAAAGTTGGGTGAGGAACAGATGCTTACATTCTCTTCCATCTGTGATGATTTCGTAAAGGCAGAGGGTTTCAAGAAGGTGGAGTGCAAGAATGATCCAGAGGCAAAGAAGTATGCTGCAGATATGGATTACGAGAGTGATAACTATCCTGTTGTTTACTTCAAGAGTGATACTACTGGTGAGAAAGCTTATGAGGAATTCTATGTTCCTGGTGAGAAAATCAACATGACTCGTTTCTCTGCACTCGGTGTTGTAGAGGAGACTATCCGTCGTCCGATGCCAGAGATTAATCAGTTCTTTGATGAGCTGGAAGGCATCTTTGCAGAGCCGGACTTCACCAAGGCTGAAATCGTGACATCAATCAAGAAGTTTATACCTAACTTCGAGCATGAAGAAAAAGGAAAAAACTTGGATCAGAAAATGTAATATCCATAAATGACAATATTACTCAATAAGAATGGTTATGAGCCTTTTTTAGACTTTTTAAAGGCGTATGCCATTATAGGTGTTCTCTTAGGACATACTATTCCATATTTAGATGAAACAGGTTATAGCCTATGGTATGGCATGCAAGTTCCACTGTTTGTTTTAATACAAACATTTCATGTTTTCAAAAAAGAGACCTATCAGTTAAATATACCCAAAATAGTTAAGCGTGTTCTTTTACCTTATGTATTAATTCAAATATTACCATTATGGTATTTTATACCTTAATTCCGCAACACTATAGTTTAACATTATTTATAAGTGCCTGAGCAACAAA
>OBKV01000166.1_pt1 | contig 68770 bp, 53 predicted proteins | sample 1517301 | NCBI WGS metagenome assembly OBKV01 (sample SAMN04571685, study PRJEB22368) | human gut metagenome | biome: human gut; material: stool | host: Homo sapiens | place: Luxembourg | collected 2012-06-29 | reverse complement strand
AACGAAGAAATAAAGTTATATAAACTTAAATATCAGAGAGTTATAAATTATTCAGTAAACACTTATTAGACTCCAACTGATTAAATTCGATTGTTTCCAATCGTTGGAAAAACGCCACATTGTTCACCATAAAATGGCGCATAGATACGAATGCTCGCATGATGCGGATGTTTGCTTCAACAGCAGTCGATGACTTCAAAACCCCACTAAGCATAGTAACTCCTTGCTCTGTGAAAGCGTAAGGTCTTTTACGAGCACCCATAACTATTGAATTGGATGTCGCAAATTGCGACTTCCAATTTTCAAACTCTTCTTTTGTCAATTGAAACATAAAGTCTTCAGGGAAACGTTCTATATTACGTTTTACCTGCTCATTCAACCTTCTTGTTTCTACTCCATACAGCTCAGCCAAGTCACGGTCAAGCATCACTTGTTGTCCTCTGATAACTTGTATCAGAGACTCCACTTTATTTTCTACAGGCAATTGCCGATTACCTGATTTAGCTACACTACCGTCCTTTGCCATATTCTATAATCCAATTAAATTAGGAGATTTCTGCAAAGGTACAACAAAAATCGAAAATAAACAAGAGAACTTGCTTTTTTATGTATTCAGCAGGTACATTTTTTGCACATACTGACTATGAAACTCTACAGGGCGGACGCATCAAAATGCGTCCACCCTGTAGACAACTACACACCCTGTGGCAGCACACCTCACCTATTTTTCTCTCTATCAAGCTGTTGCTGATATATTTTTCTTTTCAGACCTTTACATTTTACACATTTTCGAGGTTTTCTAAGCTTTCTCCGTTATTACCAGCACATGGCTCTCATCGCTCAAAGTGGTGGCAAAAATATAGGTTTCGCCACCATCCTTCAACTTCAATCGCTTGCGCAATTCTGCCACGGAAAGTGGGAAATTGCGGGTGGCGATGTTCGCCTTGGTGATTCCTGACAGATGACGCTTCAACTCCTTTTTATTAAAGGAGGATACAGCGATGATGCGGAAACTTCTGCCAGGGAAGGCGGCGATAGGCTCACGGCTCACGAAAAGATGACTGTTCTTGGAAAGCATCCTTGCATCATAGCGCCCGGAAAGAACGCCGAAACAGCCGGCTTTCATCAACGACGCATTCGGCTCGTAAAGATACTGCATCTCTTCAAGCGTGGATGGGGCAATCTTGACGGAAGAAGCCTCCATATCCGACTCTTCGCAGACGAAGGACTGGGCATCATTGACACAATAAATGCGGAGACTCCCGGCATGTTTTACTTCTCCATCTGTTCCTTCTGCTCCATCTATTTCATCTTCTCCACTATCTCCATCTGCCGATGAAGCCCTCATATCGCCCATATTTCGCGCTGAGAGCACTAAAAGGAGTTCCTTGCACTCATTGTTCACGGAGATGATATGAACCTCTTGTACGCAGTTTAATTCGCTTACCGCACGATGCCAGTCAAGCATCGGAGAGAGTTTGATGATGACGTAATCTGCCTTCGAAAGCATCTCTTCCTGCAAAACGGTAACATCAGGCGTGCAGTCTTTCAAAGATACAACCTTATTGCCAGCATCGTCTCTACGGGCAGGATCGATGAAGATCAGCTTAAGACCAAAGTTGGTCTTAAGTAATGACTGAGACTGCTCTTCAGTTATGCCTAAAGAATCTGATGCAGCAGCCTCTTTCTTTGAAGCAAAAGAATGCAGAACCTCTATTCCGTCTCCATTCTTCACGATGGCGTTCTTCAAACCCAACCGCTCAAAGTTTTCCTTCGCTGCTTCACAGAGATGAGCCTGACGCTCTACATACATCGACTTTACGCCCAACCGGGAAGCTATATATGAGAAATCCACTCCGAAACCACCAGTCAAGTCAACAAACTCAATTTCTTCAGAAAAATCTTCCTCATTCGGTTCTCCTTCGCTCTTATTAACATATTTATCGCATTCTATTAATATCTGTTGCTTTTCGCAAGTATCTTCATTTTTGGCGAATTCTGAATCAACTGCCCCTTCGCTCGCAAATTCGCAAATTTTGGAAAAATGAGAATTAGAGGCTTTTTCGCACTCTTTTTCGTTTTCAGAAGAAGAAACTGACAAACCGAGCAATCTTGCCGCCAATTCTGCCTTATAAAGAGCTGTCTGCTCTGACGAACATTGCTCCATCGAGATATGAGGAGGATAGATAATACCCTCAATACTTGCCCAACGTGGCAACTTGACATGCGCCATCTTTCGCCCACGAATCTGGTCGAGCGCGAAAGGCATATTTACTTCCGGATACTTGCTTCCAAGGAAAGCCAACTGGCGGACATCCTCATCCTGATGCTGGCGAATAAAATCTTGAGTGGCTTGATTCATTATTTCTGTTGAATGATTCGTCATTTCGTTACTTATTCTTTGCTTTGAAGCGCAAAAATACGATATTCTGATGACTCTACAAAATTTTTAAGAGAATATCTGTCTGTTTTTATCCTTTTAAAAGGCATATTCCAAACCTATCAAAAATAAAGGTGAGTAAAAGGCAAAACAACCTTTTACTCACCTAAACATTTGGTTCTCAACCAATTATCCTTTCAAAACAAAGAATAAAAGTATAGAGAAGACTTCCTGCATCCGAAAAAGATGCAGAGAAATCCTTGATTACGATATTAGTCAGCCAACTTTGCCTTCAAGAACTCACGGTTCAAGCGGGCGATGTTAGCGATAGACTCGTTCTTAGGACAAACAGCCTCGCAAGCACGAGTGTTTGTACAGTTACCGAATCCGAGCTCATCCATGCGTGCAATCATCTTCTTAGCACGGGCAGCAGCCTCTACACGACCCTGTGGGAGAAGTGCCAACTGGCTAACCTTTGAGCTGACGAAGAGCATAGCAGAACCATTCTTACATGCAGCAACACAAGCACCGCAACCGATACATGTAGCGCAATCCATTGCCTCGTCTGCATTCTCCTTAGGAATCAGGATAGCATTGGCATCCTGAGCCTGACCTGTACGAATGCTGGTGTAACCACCTGCCTGGATGATCTTGTCGAATGCTGAACGGTCAACCATACAGTCCTTGATGATAGGGAAACCTGCAGAACGCCAAGGCTCAACGGTGATTACGTCACCATCGTTGAAACGACGCATGTAGAGCTGACATGTTGTAGCACCACGCTCTGTCTTACCATGTGGTGTACCATTAATATAAAGAGAGCACATACCGCAGATACCCTCGCGGCAGTCGTGGTCGAAGACGAAAGGCTCCTGACCTGACTCGATGAGCTCCTCGTTCAAGATGTCGAGCATCTCAAGGAATGAGGTGTCATCTGGGATGTTCTTCATCTCATGTGTATCGAAGTGACCCTGTGCATTAGGACCGTCCTGCTTCCAATACTTAACTGTGAAACTTATATTTCTTGCCATTGTCTTGTTCGCTTTTTAATTCTTGTAATTTCTTGTCTGTACCTTAATTGCCTCATACTCGAGAGGTTCCTTGTTGAGCACTGGAGCAGTTGTATCGTTGCCCTGATACTCCCAGCAACCTACGTAGAAGAAGTTCTCATCATCACGCTTAGCCTCGCCTTCCTCTGTCTGGTACTCCTCACGGAAGTGACCACCACAGCTCTCGTTACGGTGCAATGCGTCGTAAGCGATCAACTCGCCCATCAAGATGAAGTCACGCAAGTGGATAGCCTTATCCAACTCTACGTTCAAGCCTTCCTTCTTACCTGGAATGAAGAGGTTATTGTTGAATTCCTCACGGAGAGCCTTCATCTTCTTCAAGCCTTCCTCAAGACCTTCCTTGGTACGACCCATACCTACGTGCTCCCAAAGGATGTGACCCAACTCCTTGTGGATAGAATCTACAGAGCGCTTGCCCTGAATACCCATCAAACGGTCGATTTCCTTCTTAACACCTGCCTCTGCCTCTGCGAACTCTGGGAGATCGGTAGAGAGCTTTGGCCACAATGCCTGGTCGGCCAAGTAGTTCTGGATAGTGTATGGCAATACGAAGTAACCGTCAGCCAAACCCTGCATCAAAGCAGATGCACCAAGACGGTTAGCACCGTGGTCAGAGAAGTTACACTCACCAATAGCGAAGAGACCTGGGATAGTGGTCATCAACTCGTAGTCAACCCAGATTCCACCCATTGTATAGTGGATAGCAGGGAAGATCATCATTGGGTTGTAGTACTTCACGCCGTTAATCTCGTTAGCCAACTCACCTGGGTTAACGTCGGTAATCTCCTCATACATATCGAAGAGGTTGCCATAACGCTGCAGGATAACGTCAATACCGAGACGGTTGATAGACTCAGAGAAGTCGAGGAATACGGCAAGACCTGTGTTGTTGACACCGAAGCCCTTGTCGCAACGCTCCTTAGCTGCACGAGAAGCCACGTCACGAGGAACCAGGTTACCGAATGCTGGGTAACGGCGCTCCAAGTAGTAGTCGCGGTCTTCCTCAGGAATATCAGAACCCTTCTTTGTACCTGCCTGCAATGCCTTAGCATCCTCAATCTTCTTAGGAACCCAGATACGACCATCGTTACGGAGTGACTCTGACATCAAAGTCAACTTACTCTGGTTTGTACCGTGAACAGGGATACATGTTGGGTGAATCTGAACGTAAGATGGGTTAGCGAAGTCAGCACCCTTGCGGTAGCACTGGATAGCTGCTGTACAGTTACAACCCATAGCGTTTGTAGAGAGGAAGTAAGCGTTACCATAACCACCAGTAGCGATAACTACGGCGTTGGCAGAGAAACGCTCCAACTCACCTGTAATCAAATTCTTGGCGATAATACCACGAGCGTGACCGTCAACGATAACTACATCCTCCATCTCGTAACGAGTGAAGAGCTTTACCTTACCTGCCTCAACCATACGGCTCAAAGAAGAGTAAGCACCGAGGAGGAGCTGCTGACCAGTCTGACCCTTAGCATAGAATGTACGAGATACCTGAGCACCACCGAAAGAACGGTTAGCCAACATACCACCATACTCACGAGCGAAAGGAACACCCTGAGCTACACACTGGTCGATGATGTCGTTGCTCACCTCAGCCAAACGGTAAACGTTAGCCTCACGAGCACGGTAATCACCACCCTTTACTGTATCGTAGAACAAACGGTAAACTGAGTCACCATCATTCTGATAATTCTTAGCTGCATTGATACCACCCTGTGCTGCAATAGAGTGAGCACGACGTGGAGAGTCCTGGATGCAGAAGTTCAAAATATTGAAGCCCATCTCGCCGAGAGAAGCAGCTGCAGAAGCACCTGCCAAACCTGTACCTACAACGATAATGTCGAGCTTTAACTTATTCTTTGGGTTAACCAAACGCTGATGAGCCTTATAGTTGGTCCATTTCTCAGCTACTGGTCCTTCTGGTATTCTTGAATTTAATGTCTTAGCCATAATCTTTATATACTTAAATGATTACATGAATTAAGCTGCACAGCACAAAGATGGAGCGCAACCGAAAGCGAATGCCAATACAACTACGATGAAGAGGAGAAGCAAGATGGTAGAGTAAATCATACCAATCATCTTCCAACGGCAGAACCATGTCTTACCGCTCCAACCGAGTGTCTGAATGGCACTCCAGAAACCGTGAGTGAGGTGGAACCACAAAGCTACCAACCAGATGATGTAGAGAACTACGAATACTGGATTAGCGAAGGTGTCCTGAATGAAAGCGAAACCTTCTGCTGGTTCGTGACCACCGAAGCTTGTACCCAAGAGTTCTGCAAACATCATGTTGTACCAGAAGTTGAAAAGGTGAAGCAAAAGACCGAGAACGATGATGATACCGAGTACCAACATGTTCTGACTTGCCCACTCTACCTTCTCTGGCTTTGCTGTTACCTCGTAGCGCTGGTTACCGCGAGCACGACGGTTCTGTGCTGTCAGGATGAAAGCGTAAACGATGTGACAAACTGCCAAAGCTGCCAAACCTAAGGTTGCAACTACGGCGTACCAATTTGCACCCAAAGCTCCACAAATCATGTCATAAGCCTTTCCTGAGAAAAGCGCAACCACATTCATGCAACCATGGAATGTCAAGAATAGAATAAGTGCAATACCAGTTACTGACATCACTACCTTTCTACCAATAGATGAATTGATTAACCACATAAATGATTGATTTTAAAATATTTAACTGTTTGAAACTAAATTATTATTCTATATCTATCACCTGCAAAACATAGATCATGGGGAATCACAATCCTCATTTCTAAGTATAATTGCATAAATTTGCTGCAAAATTACTATAAATTCGTGATTTATCAAAGTATTTTTGCTAAAATTTCAATTTAAATTCTTACTTTTGCCGAAAATTAGAAAAAGTATAGATTATGACATTCAATTATGACGTACTTGTTATCGGCGGTGGACATGCCGGATGTGAGGCTGCTGCAGCCTCTGCCAACATGGGGGCTAAGACCTGCCTGATAACAATGGACATGAACAAGATTGGACAGATGAGTTGCAACCCTGCCATCGGTGGTATTGCAAAAGGACAGATTGTAAGGGAGATTGATGCCTTAGGTGGACAAATGGGAATCGTAACCGATAAGACCGCCATCCAGTTCCGTATGTTAAATATAGGTAAAGGACCTGCCGTATGGAGTCCCCGTGCTCAATGCGACCGAGGAAAGTTCATCTGGGAATGGAGAAGCATCCTCGACCGTACCGACAACCTTGACATTTGGCAAGATCAGGCTGACGAACTCTTAGTCGAAAACGGAGAAGCAATAGGTGTACGTACCATCTGGGGTGCTGAATTCCATGCCAAGAGCATCATCATTACTGCAGGCACTTTCCTGAACGGCCTGATGCATATAGGAAGAAAAATGGTAGAAGGTGGCAGATGCGCAGAACCTGCAGTACACCATTTTACGGAAAGCATCACCCGATGGGGAATCACAGCCGCAAGAATGAAAACAGGAACTCCTGTTCGTATCGACAAGAGAAGCGTTCACTTCGAGGATATGGAAGAACAACCTGGTGATAATGATTTCCACCAGTTTTCGTATATGGGCGAACATCGGGTTCTTAAACAGCTACCGTGCTGGACCTGCTACACCAACAAGAACGTGCATGAAATCCTGAAAAGCGGACTTTCTGATTCTCCTTTATATAATGGTCAGATTCAAAGTACTGGTCCAAGATACTGTCCGAGCATTGAAACAAAGCTCGTCACATTCCCTGACAAGGAACAGCATCCGCTATTTTTGGAACCGGAGGGTGAAGACACCAACGAAATGTACCTGAACGGCTTTTCATCCAGTATGCCAATGGATATACAGTTGAAAGCCCTTCATGAAATTCCAGCTTTAAGAGATGCCAAGATTTACAGACCGGGTTATGCTATTGAGTACGATTACTTCGATCCAACACAACTCAAGCATTCGTTGGAATCAAAAATCATAAAAGGTCTTTTCTTCGCAGGCCAGGTAAATGGAACGACAGGATACGAAGAAGCCGGTGGTCAAGGTACTGTTGCGGGAATCAATGCTGCACTCCATTGTGTGGGAGACAAAACTTTTGAAATGCAAAGAGACAAAAGCTATATCGGCGTTCTTATCGATGACCTCACGACAAAAGGCGTGGACGAGCCATACAGAATGTTCACCTCCAGAGCTGAATACAGAATTCTCCTCCGACAGGATGATGCAGACGCCCGACTGACAGAGAAAGCTTACGAACTGGGAATTGCAAAACGAGACCGTTATGACTGGTGGCAGGAGAAGAAAGAGAATATCGAAAGAATCATCAACTTCTGTGAGAACTACCCAATCAAAAAGGATAAGATCAATCCAAAACTGGAAGCACTGGGCACCACTCCACTTCGCGCAGGATGCAAACTGATCGATCTCGTGGCACGTCCACATCTCAATCTTCAAAACCTTTCAGAGATTATTCCTGAATTAAAAGAAGTAATGGAATCTCCAGCCAACCGACAGAAAGAAATTTCGGAGGCTGCAGAAATCAAAATGAAGTACAAGGGCTACATCGAAAGAGAACGTCTCATTGCAGACAAAATGCACCGACTGGAGAATATCAAAATCAAAGGCCGATTCAACTATGCAGAGCTTAACGAAATCTCCACAGAGGGCCGACAGAAATTGGAGCATATCAATCCAGAAACTCTTGCTCAGGCAAGTAGAATTCCAGGAGTATCCCCAAGCGACATCAACGTCCTGCTCGTTTTACTAGGAAGATAGTTTCACGCAACTCTACGCTCTCTATATTTTAAAATGTTTCACGTGAAACACAAACATTGTAAAGCTTTTGATTTTCAGTCAATTAAGATTGCTTACATCAAGTGTTTTATGGTTAAAGAGAAACTTTAACCTCACGTGAAACACTACTTAAAGATACACCGAAAAAGAGGCATAAAACGCTATATTTTTTCGAGAATATCTCAAGTTCGCCTTCAAGCACAGAGAGCAAAAGAGCATTAAAAATGAGGATATGACCCGAAAGGAAAAAGCATTAAAATAAGTACGCAAAAAACATATAATCAAAAGAATAAAACATATAATCAAGAAGTACAGAACTATGAACAATCAGCTATTATTAGACAATCTGCGTTGCATACCAGATTGGCCAATTAAGGGTGTTAATTTCCGTGATGTTACTACCCTTTTCAAGAACCCTGCTTCGCTAAAAGAAATTAGCGATGAGATGTATGAATTGTATAAAGATAAAGGTATAACCAAGATTGTAGGCATAGAATCACGTGGATTCGTTATGTCTTCCGCATTAGCTATCAGACTTGGCGCAGGTGTTGTTCTTTGCCGCAAACCTGGAAAACTCCCTTGCAAAACCGTACAGGAAAGCTATGCTAAAGAATATGGTATTGACACCATCGAAATCCATGAAGATGCGATCAATGAAAACGATGTTGTCCTACTCCATGACGACTTACTTGCCACTGGCGGAACCATGAAAGCTGCATGCGATCTGGTTAAGAAATTCCATCCTAAAAAGGTTTACGCAAACTTCATTATCGAGTTGGTAAGCGAGAATTTCATCGGCCGCAAGATCTTTGATGAAGACGTTGAAGTTTCGACTCTTCTTCAATTATAGCCTCCTTATGCCAAGCCTATATAAAGAAGTGAAGAATGCTTTTTAAATGTTTCAGTACGCATAAATACAGTTTTGAAACACAAAAAAAGCCCTTTATCAGAGCTTCATTATATAGGTTTGGCATCATATTTAATAGTATGTTTCATAGAACACTTCACTGTACGTTTGACAACGCTCATTCGTTTCACGTGAAACAGGACTCAATTAAACTCCTATAAATAAAGGTATTGGAATATGACCAAGCAGGAAAATGAGGAAAGACTCACAAGACTTAAGAATATTGTATTGAGCATGCCTGAGAAGCCTGGCAGCTATCAATATTATGATGAAAACCATACGATTATATACGTAGGAAAGGCCAAGAATCTGAAAAGACGCGTATCTTCATACTTCCACAAAGAAGTAGATAGATACAAAACAAAAGTACTCGTTTCTAAGATTTTCGATATTTCCTACACGGTTGTCAACACGGAAGAAGATGCACTTTTGCTTGAAAATAGCCTTATAAAAAAGTATAATCCCAGATATAATGTTTTGCTGAAAGACGGCAAAACATATCCTTCTATATGTGTGACAAACGAGTATTTTCCTCGCATTTTCAAGACTCGCCATATCAATAAAAAGGTGGGGACTTTCTTTGGTCCATACCCCCATATTGGCAGCATGTACGCCGTTCTGGAGGTCATCAAGAAGCTTTACAAGCCAAGAACCTGCCGCTTTCCTATTACTAAAGAAGGCGTAGCTGTCGGTAAATATAAGCCATGTCTGGAGTACCATATTCACAATTGCGGTGCGCCATGTATCAACAAACAAAGCTACGAAGAATACCAGGAGAATATGCGCCAAGCTCGCGAAATTCTTAAAGGAAATACAAGAGAAGTGAGCAAATATCTATATGATATGATGATGAAAAACGCAGAACTTCTGAAGTTTGAAATAGCTGAAGAATACAAGAAAAAGTATCAACTCTTAGATGAATTTGAGGCCAAAAGCGAGGTTGTAAGCCACACAATCACAGACGTAGATGTATTCACCATCGTGAATGATGACTCCAACAAGAATGCCTTTATCAACTATATTCATGTAAAGAATGGAACTATCAACCAGAGCTTTACCTATGAATATAAACGCAAACTGGAAGAAAGCGACGAGGAACTCTTGATTACAGCTATTCCAGAAATCAGGGAGCGTTTTCATTCCACCGCAAAAGAGATTATCGTTCCTTTCGAGATGGAATGGAAGCTAAAAGATGCTTCATTTTTCGTACCGCAGAGAGGCGACAAGAAACACCTTCTGGAACTCTCTGAGATGAACTGCAAGCAGTATAAGTTCGACCGTCTAAAGCAGGCAGAAAAGCTGAATCCTGAGCAGAAACAAACCCGTTTGATGAAGGAGTTACAGGCGAAATTAAAGCTTCCGAAGTTACCATATCAGATAGAATGCTTTGATAACTCCAATATTTCCGGCACAGATGCGGTGGCAGGCTGCATCGTATATAAAGGCATGAAACCTTCCAGAAAAGACTACAGGAAATACAATATAAAAACGGTTGTAGGACCCGACGATTATGCCTCCATGCAAGAGGTCGTGAGACGTCGATATAGCCGCATGATGGACGAAGGAACACCCTTACCCGACCTCATTATTACGGATGGAGGTAAAGGTCAGATGGACGTAGTTCATGCAGTTATAGCAGACGAATTACACTTGGACATCCCTATTGCAGGTCTTGCCAAAGACGACCGCCACCGCACCAATGAATTGCTCTACGGTTTCCCGCCCAAAACCATAGCTCTTCCACCTGAAAGTGAGCTTTTCAAGGTTTTGACTCAGATACAGGACGAAGTACATAGATATGCCATTTCCTTCCATAGAGATAAGCGTTCTAAGCACGCTTTACACTCAGAATTGGACGACATCAAAGGCATTGGTCCAAAGGCTAAAGAAGCACTTCTGAGCAAGTTTAAAAGCGTAAAAAAGGTCAAGGAAGCAAGTATAGAAACCCTGACAGAAGTACTCGGACCACATAAAGCGGAAATACTTGTGAAATATTTCACAGAAAAAGACAAGAATATCAAATAAATATCGTATATTTGCATCTGAAATCATTATAGAAACAGAAAGAATTGATATATAAATATAAAAGAATAAGATAACATGAGAATCGTGATACAACGTGTCGCACATGCCTCTGTTACCATTGAAGGCGAAGTAAAATCTGCTATCAAGCAAGGCTATCTCGTCCTCTTGGGTATAGAAGAAAGCGACACTTCAGAGGACATTGATTGGTTAGTAAGAAAGGTGATAGGACTGCGTGTTTTTGATGATGAAAACCATGTCATGAATCGTTCTATCATGGACATAAACGGGGAAATCCTAGTTATCAGCCAATTTACCCTTTTCGCCAGCTATAAGAAGGGAAATCGACCAAGTTGGCTGAGAGCTGCCAAACACGAAATCAGCGTTCCTCTCTATGAGGAGTTCTGCAAAAAGCTCTCTGAAGCACTTGGAAAGCCTGTAGGAACTGGCGAATTCGGAGCCGACATGAAGGTAGAATTACTGAATGATGGTCCTGTTACCATCATGATGGACACTCATAATAAGGAGTAAAAGCCAAACATTCGAGAACAGATGGAAAAGATTTTAAAATATAAAAGTTGGTTCCTGGCTATAGGAATGATCATAACGTTTATCTTTTCTCAAAGGTTCTTAAACAATCCATGGGCAGAGTATGCAGGTGAAACCCTCGTTGCCATTGGCGTGAATATGGAGTTCATCAGCGACAAAAGGGAGGATGGAAAAATCGGTATCTATAACACCATTGCCGCTATATTCATCACTGGATTATGGCTATGTCTGACTTATTTCATAATTAAAGATCATCTGTTATGACTATAAAAGAAGCACAGGAAGCAGTAGATAAGTGGATTAAGGAATATGGCGTTCGCTATTTCAGCGAGCTTACCAATATGGCTTGTCTTACGGAAGAAGTAGGAGAACTGGCTCGTGTCATCGCCCGAACATACGGCGACCAGAGCTTCAAGAAGGGCGAAAAACCTAACCTCGGAGAGGAAATGGCAGACGTTCTCTGGGTTCTCATTTGTCTGGCTAACCAAACGGGAATCGACCTTACTGAAGAACTCAAAAAGAGCTTTGATAAGAAGACCCAAAGGGATTCTGAAAGACATAAGAACAACTCAAAATTGAAGGGAAATAATACCTGAAATTAAAGGGATATAATACCTGAAATTGAAGGAAATAAAACACCTGAAATAGAAGGAATCATATAGATAAACTTAACTTTAATAATAAAAAAAGTAACATTAAGTATGAGCAGTATTAAAGAACAGGTTCTTGCACAGCAACAAGGACAATACAGTGAAGCAGACGACAAGTATTTGTCAGTTCTCAAACAGTATAATTGCAACCTTAACGATGAGAAAATTGCAGCAGAAGTAAAGAAACTCCTTGACGAGAAAGTTGCAGAAAACGAGACCATGGAGGTGAAGAAATTCCTCTTTGGAAGCGTTGAATTAACATCTCTCCATACAGAAGATACAGAGGAAGGTATCTTGAAGATGATAGAGAAAGTCAACAAATTCTCCAAGGATTATCCTGACCTTCCTCATGTAGCAACAGTATGCACCTACCCTAACTTTGCTGGTCTTATCAGCCAAAGTCTGGAAGTTGATGGCGTAGAAATCGCTGTCGTAAGCGGCAATTTCCCTTCTTCTCAGACTTTCATCGAGGTAAAGGTAGCTGAAACTGCATTGGCTATTAAAGATGGCGCCACAGAGGTTGACATCGTAATGCCTGTTGGCAAGTTCTTCAGTGAGGATTACGAAGGCCTTTGTTCTGACATCCAGGAACTGAAGGAAACATGCGGCGAGCACAAGATGAAATGTATCTTGGAGACTGGTTGCCTGAAGAACTGCAGCAATATCATGAAGGCTTCTATTCTTGCTATGTACTCAGGTTCTGACTACATCAAGACATCTACTGGCAAGGAGAAAGTTTCTGCTACTCCAGAGGCTGCTTACGTGATGTGCCAGGCCATCAAGGCTTACTACGAGAAGACTGGTATCCAGATTGGTTTCAAGCCAGCTGGCGGCATCAACACCGTTCACGATGCAATCGTTTACTACACAATTGTAAAAGAAGTTCTTGGTGAAAAGTGGTTAACCAACCAATGGTTCCGCTTGGGAACATCTCGACTTACCAACCTCCTCTTGAGCGAAATCCTTGGCAAGGAAATCAAGTATTTCTAAAAAGAGAAAACTGATTCGTAGATAAAACAAGGTCTTTCAACGGCAAATATAGCCAGTTGAAAGACCTTTATTTTTAGAGACTTATAGTCGTACGACTACTCACTCTATAAACGTACGACTATAACCCCTATGAACGTACGACTATAGACTATAATGACGTACGACTATAAACTTAATAAACGTACGAGCTTAAACCTTACGTTCAATAACGAAATCAAGATAAGCTTTCAAAGCGTTATAGATACCCTTATCTTCCACATAAGTGTCCAAGAAATTCATGGCTTCGGCATGGAAATCCCACATACGCTTATCTGCATATTCTATACCGCCATTAGCTTTCGTAAATTCCACCAAGCGAGCAATTTCATCAGGAGTTACTTGATGAGATTTCACCTTACGTGCCAGCTTCATCATCTCCTCGTCACCAGTAGATTTCAGCGCATAGATAACCGGCAAAGTCAACTTACCTTCAGCCATATCATTACCAGTAGGCTTACCTATCTCCTGAGAATCGTAGTAATCAAAAATATCATCACGAATCTGGAAGATAATACCTAAATTCTGGCCAAATCGCTTGGCTTCCTCTATAGCAATCTGCGAAGCATTAGCCGACAAAGCACCAATACCGGCACAAGCCTCAAAAAGAGCTGCCGTTTTCTGCTTAATTACCTGATAATAAATGTCTTCCGATATTTCCTGATTACTGATACTATTCAATTGCAAGATCTCACCATTGGACAAAACACGTCCTAATTCAGCAAGATATCTCACTATTTCTTCAGAATGAGAATAGGAAACATGGAGCAAGGCAGTAGAGAGAATGAAGTCACCTACCAGTACTGCAACCTTATTATTATAAGTAGCATTGACACTTGCCTGACCACGGCGCTCCCCACTTTCATCTACAACATCATCATGTACTAAAGAAGCCGTATGAAGCAGTTCCAAACCGACTGCTGAATGCTGAGTAACCTCAGTAACTTTGCCGAAATTCTTCGCCATCAGCAGGATAAGCATAGGGCGCATACGCTTACCCGCACGCTGTCGAATATGGTCGAGAGCCTGCGAAAGAAGTCCGTCGCTATGCATCAAAGACTTATTAAACAAATCAATAAAATCTGTCAACTCTGCCTCAATAGGCTGTCTGATAAGTGATAAATAATCCATTATGTGATAGTAAAACTACTTAATTTCTGAAATTTGATACAAAATTAATCAATTATTCGTGAAATGTGGCAATTTTTTAGTAATTTTACACCATAAATATGAATATTATGGATAAATTATTCCTTTTAGACGCGTATGCGCTCATTTATCGCTCGTATTACGCCTTTATCAAAGCTCCAAGAATCAATTCCAAGGGGCTCAACACTTCGTGTATCATGGGGTTCTGCAATACCCTCAACGAGATACTTACCAAGGAGAAACCAACTCATATCGCAGTGGCTTTCGACCATGGTAAGACCTTCCGCCATGAGGCTTTTCCTGCCTATAAAGCCCAGCGAGAAGAGACACCGGAAGACATCAAACTCTCTGTACCAATCATCAAAAACATACTCGAAGCCTACAACATTCCTATCCTCCAAGTAGATGGTTTTGAAGCTGATGATATCATTGGTACTGTGGCGATTCAAGCTGGAGAGAAGGGTATAGAGACCTACATGCTCACACCGGATAAAGATTATGGTCAGCTGGTAAGGGAGAATGTATATATGTTCCGTCCTCGACATGGAGGCGGATATGAAACCTTGGGTGAAAAGGAAATCGAGGAAAAATACGGAATCGCTTCCCCACTCCAGGTTATTGACCTTTTGGCTCTCATGGGTGACTCGGCAGATAACTTCCCTGGATGTCCTGGTGTCGGAGAGAAAACGGCTGCCAAACTGATCAATGAATTTGGAAGCGTAGAGAACTTGATTGAAAATTCTTCTAAGGTGAAAGGCAAACTTCGCGAAAAGGTTGAAGGTGCTATCGAGGATATCAAAATCTCAAAGTTCCTGGCAACTATCCGGACTGATGTTCCTGTGGAAATTAAAATGGATGATTTGAAGTTGGTTGAACCTGATAAAGAAAAGTTGGACGAAATCTTCTCCGAACTCGAGTTCAAAAGCTTTGCAAACAGGATTCTTAAAAAACCTCAACAAAAGAAAATAAAGCCTACAGGAGAGCTCGATTTATTTGGCGCACAGCAAGACGATGGGCAGGAAGTTCAAAAAAACGCGAGTTTTGAGACCCTTAAAAGCACTCCTCATAAGTATCAACTTATTGAAAATGAGGAAGATGCGAAGAAACTTTGTGATTATTTGATGACATTCGACACTCTCAGTTTAGACACAGAGACCACTTCTACTACTGCAATTGATGCAGAATTGGTAGGTTTGAGCTTTGCCGTCAAAGAAAAAGAGGCTTACTATGTCGCCATTTCTGCAAATCGTGAAGAAGCTTTAAAATTCGTAAACATCTTTAAACCGCTCTATGAAAACCCTCAAATTCTGAAAGTCGGCCAAAATATCAAATACGACTACGAGGTTTTGATGAATTACGGAGTGGAGATAAAAGGCAAGATGTTTGATACGATGATTGCTCACTATCTCATCCAACCAGAGTTATACCACAACATGGATTATCTGGCTGAAGTCTTGCTCAATTACCAGACCATCCATATTGAGGAGTTGATCGGTCCGAAAGGCAGAAACCAGAAATCGATGCGAGATCTTGCTCCATCCGATGTTTATGAATATGCAGCAGAAGATGCAGACATCACATTGCGATTGAAAAATGTACTTGAGCCAAAACTCAAGGAGATCCATTGTGAGGATCTGTTTTGGAATGTCGAAATGCCACTTGTACCCGTTTTGGCCCACATGGAGATGAACGGAGTATGCATCGATACCGATACGCTGAAAGAAACGTCTAATAATTTGACCAACAGATTGGCGGACATAGAGCATCACATCTACGAACTGGCAGGTGAATCGTTCAACATAGCCTCTCCACGTCAGGTAGGTGAAATCCTCTTCGGAAAAATGAAGATTGTGGAGAAACCGAAAAAGACAAAGACGGGACAATATGTGACGAGTGAAGAAGTACTGCAACAGTTGAGAAGCAAGAGTCCAATCATCGATGAAATTCTGAACTACAGGGGTTTAAAGAAACTTCTGAGCACATACGTGGATGCTCTTCCTAAGCTCATCAATCCACGTACCGGACATATACATGCCTCATTCAATCAGGCCATTACTGCCACAGGTCGCCTTTCATCAAGTGATCCAAACCTACAGAATATTCCTGTACGTGATGATGATGGAAAAGAAATACGCCGCTGCTTTATTCCAGAGCCAGGCTGTCTGTTTTTTTCAGCAGACTACTCCCAGATAGAGTTGCGCATTATGGCACACTTGAGCGAAGACAAGAATATGGTAGAAGCCTTCCGTGAAGGTTCCGATATCCATGCCGCAACAGCTGCCAAAATATGGCATGAAGAAATTTCGCAAGTTACTGATACTCAGCGTAAAAAGGCAAAAACTGCCAACTTTGGTATCATCTATGGTATCACTACATTCGGTCTGGCGCAGCGCATGAATATAGAAAATAAAGAAGCCAAGCAAATCATTGAGGATTATTTCCGCACCTTCCCTGGCGTAAAGGCCTATATGGAGAAATCAAAGGAAATTGCCCGCGAGAAAGGCTATGCTGAGACTATTTTCCACCGCCGCCGCTACTTACCAGACATCAATAGCCGCAATGGTACAGTACGCGGTTTTGCCGAGCGCAATGCCATCAATGCCCCTATCCAAGGTTCAGAGGCCGACATCATCAAGGTTGCGATGGTTCGCATCTTCAACCGATTCAAAGCTGAAGGCATCAAGAGCAAAATGATTATCCAGGTACACGATGAGCTCAATTTCTCCGTCTATCCGGAAGAGAAAGAGAAAGTAGAGCAAATCGTGGTAGAGGAAATGCAGAATGCCTATCATCTGAGCGTACCATTAGTAGCCGATGCAGGCTGGGGAAAGAACTGGCTGGAAGCACATTAATGCCAACTCAGAATGACACTAAAACAAGCGAACTTAGATTATAAGTTCTAAACATGAATGAAAAAAGAACTTTTGGTAAAAGAAACCTATAAAAAACAGAGGAACTTTGGAATAAGATAACTCCAAAGTTCCTTTTTATATTTCAGAAATTTGTGTAAGCAGGTGTCCTTGCCAACAAGTAAATTTCAGAACTAGCAAACAATAATAGTTTCAAATCATCAGCACTGCGTATTTACAATTTCCTGATTACGGTTTCCAACTGCTCACCCAATCCGATAGTATAACCCTGTGAGAAATAAACCACACGATTGAAAGTATCAGAAATCATAAATATCGGAAGGAGGTTGGCATTCGTAAGTTTCATATTCTCAACGATTTGCTTCCGAATAGAACCCTCCTTGTCTATACCGAATATCAGATTCTTAGGCAGACCCGGGAACTCGGCAATGCGGAACTTTTTAGCTGAAGCTTCATCCTCGAAGAGGAGCACCATAGGACGATTCCACTTTTCGAATACTTGCGCAACCTTAGCGATATCCTTCAAGGCATGATTAGTAGGCTCTTGGCCTACACCCAACAAACCGGTAATGAAATAACCACGACCCGTCTGGCTCAAAAGACTGACTTCCTTACCATCCAAGATGAATTTAGACTCCGAATCAAAGTTTCCCTTAACCGTAATCTCGGTATCAGAAGTACGTAAAAACATCTTAACTACAGTGGTTTCAGCTTGTTTCACATGAAACAATTGCATTTCTGACAACACCCCGCCATTGGCAAGACGAGTACCCGTTACAAGAGCATAATCCCCCTCATCCAATTCCACTCCATTCTTGAACGTATTACTCCAGGTACATCCCTCTTCAGGATATTCCAGCAGCGAAGTAGAGCTGTCAGGATTGATGCGAGTAAGAGAGAAATGACTATAATACTTAGGATCATCCACCACTCCATTAGGCTGATAATCAAGCTTTAACAAGCCCTTAGGAGAAGACTGTACCTTTGTCTTTTCCATATTAGATGCAGCAGAAGATGCTTTCGCGTCAAAATCGACGTCTATCCAGACGTCATTCTGCAAACCCTCCTTCACTCCACCTTGTTTATATTGCAATTTCTTGGTCACAGCATCCACTCTCGCCTCAATTCCAAGACTTCTTGCCACATCCACAAAGAAAATCTTCCGAGAGCGCTCATCCGTAAGACGTGATGTCCAAACACCCATAGGAGTCTGGGCGATTTGCAATGCCTTCTTGTCAGGGTTCAGACGGATATTCTCCTTCACCCATTCCACCAGACGAGCTGGATCTTGTCTGAAAACTTGAGCCAAAGATTGCTTTGCTTTAGCTGCATTATTTGCTTTTACAGACTTGGAAGACACATCACGATCATCAGCAACAGAGGTCTTCATCTTTTCAAATTGCTCCTCAAAGAACTGTTTGAAAGGATGAATTATCATCTCGTCCTCCACACGAGGAGACAACTGGTTGCTATGGGCATTGAAATGATCCTCCAGAATATCCATCTGCATATCCCTTAAATCCTTGGCACTCAGCGTACTGAGCAAATCTATAGCCCGACTCAGATTGTCCTGATGAAGCATCAGAAACTTGAGGATAACTTCGTGATTACCCCAAGAACCAACAAGGAAATCCACTAACTTCTGAGCTTTATCAGAGAACTTTTGAGCATTTTGATAGTCCACTTTTTCTCCCTTTACCATCCAAGTAGGAACCCCGTTTCTCGTCAAATACTTCTCCTCAAGCAATCCATTTTTCTGCAATGCCTCCAGAGCCGTCTCCTTATTATAGAAAGTAGTCAGATAAGCATGGCGGATAGAATCCTCATAAGCGAATCGCTCCAGGTTCTTCGCTCTCGCCTCTGCCGAAACCTCAGGAATATTTGCTTTCTCTGGCGGAGGTACGATATCAAAAGAATCACGGAAACTAACGGAAGAAAAATCAAGAGAACGGTTCATATCCGAAGCAGAAACCTTCCGGTCAAGACGGATGGTCATTTTTCTCGCCTTCTCGCCTTCCTCACCAGGCAGATTTGCCTTACCGAAAGAAGCCTTTACAAAGCCATACTTACCATCCTTCGAAGCCCAAACCATCATATCGCCCTTACCAGCCGAAAGAAAGGTCTTGCCATCCTGAGCCGTATATTTCGTCACGACAGAACAAAACTCTGCATAATTATAGATTTTAAAATCCACTTTTGCACCCTCTACAGGCTTGCCTTCAGCATCAACTATAGAGAAGTCGATACGGGCAGAGGAGCCATAATTGTCTATCAGATTGATTTCTGTATAGTTGGACGTGCGGAGCATTACCTCTTCCGGTCCGTTATAGTCGCCAAACGCCTTCGTATGCATCAGCATGGCTCTCGATGCGGGAGCATTAAACCATGCCAGATTAAGCACAGCCTCAGGTTCGCAAGCACCTAAGAAGTACCATTTACCATCAGCCCATGCTTCTACCCAGGCATGATTGTCGTCAGTATGCGCCCAGCGAGGCGTATAAACCTGTCTGGCAGGAATGCCTATCGCTCTCAATGCTGCCACGGTGAAAGTACTCTCCTCGCCGCATCTTCCGTATGCAGAACGGATCGTGGCAAGAGGAGCAGAAGTACGACCGTCGGAAGGCTGATAGGTTACCCGCTCATGACACCAATGGTTGACTTCCAGAATAGCATCTTTCATGCCCATCCCCTTCACACGCTCTTTCAGTTCCTTAAAGAATATCATTCGGGAATCATCCAGATTTTCATTGTTCACACGGATAGGAAGCACAAAGTGACGGAACAGCAACTCTGGTATATCCTTGCCCCAAGCCATTTCCTTCCTTGCCTCAAAGCTCGTACGGACATTTTCCAGGAAGAAACTTGTAGGATAGTCTGTCACGTCAGCTACTGGCATATAGGCATAGAGGAATTGCAGGGCCTCCTGCTCCTCAGTCGTCAGTTTCTGCTTAGTGACCTCCATCGTCTCCTTAGCCCCCTTTTTCTTCAGGACTGTACCATAGACGTTCATCCCTTTCACCTGATAGAACTGCCTGCCCACGAGTTTCATCTTACTCTCGAAAGCGTTTTCCACCTTAGAGCGATAAGCCCCGTCTGAGATAAAATGGGGTTTGTCATGTACATCCACCGACAAACAGTTGGCCATCACCGCCTGCCAAGAAACCAAGAAGAGGATGGCTAAAGATACTATATTTTTTCTCATATTTATTAAGATTATTTTTTCCATCCGCAAAGATAAGCAATAAAAATGAAGTTCACAAGTTTGTAGTCCTCAAACTTATAAACCTTTAGCATTCTTTTCTATCAGTCACTACCCTACCGATAAACCGATTTTTCATGCCTATCTTGAGGAACAGCTACTATCCGTCATATCATTTTTGGGAAAATGTGATAAAAACACCATAAATACCTTGGAATTTTATGAAAAAGTAGTAACTTTGCTACGATTATCCCATCCAACATGAAGGATATATAGCCAAAAACTCAATATGGATCAATAAATAGAAAAAGAAGATATGAACAGAGAAGAATTTAAATTTGAGATATGTGCCAATAGTGTAGAAAGCTGTCTGGCAGCACAAGAGGGAGGAGCCGACCGGGTAGAACTGTGCGCAGGAATACCCGAGGGAGGCACTACCCCATCGTATGGCGAGATAAAACTGGCACGCAAATTACTCACAAAGACTAAACTCCACGTCATCATCCGACCTCGTGGTGGGGATTTTCTCTATACCCCATTGGAACTGGAACGCATGGAAGAAGATATCCGCATCTGTCGCGAATTGGGAGTGGATGGAGTCGTTTTCGGATGCCTCACAGAAGAGGGAGAAATTGATAGGGAAGCCAACCGCAGACTGGTGGAGCTGGCACGCCCAATGTCAGTAACCTTCCACCGTGCTTTCGACCGTACTGCAGATCCCATGAAAGCCCTTGAAGATATTATTTCTTTGGGATGCAACCGAATCCTGACTTCAGGTCAGCAACCGAAGGCGATAGATGGTATCAGCCTGCTTGCCCAGCTGGAAAAGAAACTGAAAGAATATCCCCTGCCTCCTATCCAGCTTCTGGCAGGTAGTGGCGTCAACGAGGAAAACATCCGACAGATATTCGATGCTACAGGCATTCACGAATACCATTTTTCTGCAAGAGTAAATGTAGTGAGCAAGATGAAACATTATAACCACGAGGTTTATATGGGAGCCAAAGGGGCTGATGAATCCAATTCGCTCGTCACATCAGCAGAGAAAGTGAGAAATACCATCAAACAACTCGTTTAAAGAGAAAAAAGTATAATAGCCTCCACAAAGCGTGAAGGCTATTATACTTTTTTATAGCATCTGTTTTCAATTGACACTATTTCTTATAGCTTCAATTTCTTATTTATTCAGTTTCCAAGTTACACCATCCTTGGTGTCCTTAACTTCAAATCCGGCATCAGCAAGAGCATCACGAATCTGGTCGCTGGTAGCCCAATCCTTAGCTGCTTTAGCCTTAGCACGAAGGTCGAGTACCATATCCACCACCTTGCCGTAAGCCTCCTCACGTGCATCATTGTTGGCACCCTTCTCACTCTTCAAACCGAGAAGATCGAAGGTGAAGAGCTGCATCGTTTCGGTGAGTTCCTTCAAGTCATCGGCTGAAATATTCGCCTTATGATCAAGAGCTGTATTGATAACATGGCAAGCCTCGAAAAGGAAACTGATGACAAGCTGTGTCTGGAAGTCATCGTTCATCGCATCATAGCAACGCTGGCGCAGCTCTGCTACGAACTTCTTCACCTGCTCGTCACTCTGCTTAGCCACAGGCACACGCTCCAGGTCGTTCAAACCATTCATCAAGCGCTCCAATCCCTTCTGACTGGCCTTCAAGGCATCATTAGAGAAATCTACTGTGCTGCGATAGTGAGCCGAGAGGATGAAGAAACGGATGGTCATTGGCGAATAAGCCTGCTCCAGACTGTCATGATTGCCTGTGAAGAACTGCTCCAGAGTGATGAAGTTGCCCAAGCTCTTACCCATCTTCTGGCCGTTGATGGTAATCATGTTATTATGCATCCAGTAGTGAACCATCTGATCGCCCTGAGAAGCCACAGCCTGAGCAATCTCGCACTCGTGATGAGGGAAAATCAAGTCCATACCGCCTCCGTGAATATCGAAGTGGTTGCCTAAGTACTTTCTGCCCATCGCAGTACACTCGCAATGCCAGCCAGGGAAACCATCGCTCCAAGGACTTGGCCAGCGCATGATGTGCTCTGGTGAAGCCTTCTTCCAGAGAGCGAAATCAGCCTGATTTTTCTTCTCGCCGATACCAGCAAGTTCACGGCTTTCATTGATGATGTTCTCCAGGTTACGGCCAGAAAGAATACCATACTTATGATCCTTGTTGTATTTCTCGATATCAAAATAGATAGAACCATTGCTCTCGTAAGCATAACCATTGTCGAGGATTTCCTGCACTAACTTCTCCTGTTCGATGATATGACCGGTAGCATGAGGCTCGATACTTGGAGGGAGCACATTGAGTGCCTCCATGGCATCGTGATAGCGGTTGGTGTAGTACTGCGCAATCTCCATTGGCTCCAACTGTTCCAGGCGAGCCTTCTTCTCAATCTTGTCATCGCCCTCATCAGCATCGTGCTCCAAGTGACCTACGTCAGTAATGTTTCTAACGTAGCGAACCTTATAGCCCAAGTGCTTGAGATAGCGGAAGAGTATATCGAATGTGATGGCTGGTCGTGCATGACCGAGATGCGGATCGCCATACACGGTAGGGCCACAAACATACATGCCCACGTTAGGAGCGTGGAGCGGAGTGAATCTCTCTTTCGTACGAGTGAGAGTGTTGTAGATCAATAATTTCTGTTCCATCTTATTATGAACCTTTCTTTTTATTATTTATATTTGTTTGCAAAGTTAACTCATTTTTCTGAGATTTCAGTCAATTCAGCCACAAAATGTTATAAAATAGTCTGAAAATACCATTTTTATCTTAGAAAAATCATCCACAGACTCTGTTCTCGCAACCCACTATACCATTCATCCGCAAATCTTCAATCCCTATTCACTACTAACAAAAAAATGCATAAAGCAAGTTATTCCTGCATATTCATGCACAAAAGATAAGTAAAATGCCTTTTATTTGCATAAATTCGTCAAAAGATTGCCATATATTAAAAATAATGTGTAACTTTGCAGCCACAAAAAGTTATGAAATGTAAGGGCAGCAACAAATTGCCCGATAATATTACATGATAATAAATAAAGTACGGAAATGGCATATATTAGACTTTCAGCTGCCGAAGCCGCAGCTATGATCAAGGATCAGGACACGATAGCACTAAGTGGTTTCACACCTAACGGCGTGCCTAAGGCAACCTTCCGCGAACTCTCCAAGAGAGCCGTGGCAGAACATGAAGCAGGCAGACCATTCCAGGTGGGCATCCTGACAGGAGCTTCTACCTCGCAAAGTATCGAGGGTGACATGGCAGCAGCCCATGCCATCAAGTTCCGTGCGCCATTTTCTACCAACAAGGATTTCCGCACCCATACCAATCAGGGCGAAATCGACTACGAGGATATGCACCTCGGTCACATGGCTGAGCGTCTGCGCCGTGGCTTCTATGGCGAGATAGACCTTGCCATCATCGAGGTGAGCGATCTGGAAGAAGGCGAAACCACCTGCAAGGCTTTCCTTACCTCTGCCGGCGGTATCGTGCCTACCATCGTACGCCTTGCCAAGAAGGTGCTCATCGAGAAGAATACCTTCCACAGTCCAGCATCCCGCTATCTCCATGATGTCTATGAAATAGCAGAATGCCCGTTCCGTACACCTATCCCTATCATGAACGTGGGCGACCGTATCGGCAAAGAGTATGTAGAGATAGATGCCCATAAGATTGTCGGTGTGATAGAATGCAATATCCCGGAAGAGGCTCGTGCCTTCAAGCCGCTCGACCCTATCACAGAACAGATGGGTCATAATGTGGCCGACTTCCTGGTCAGCGACCTGAAGAAGGGACATATTCCTCCACAGTTCCTGCCACTCCAGAGCGGTGTAGGCGTTACTTCCAATGCCGTACTCGAGGCATTGGGTCAGAATCCTAACGTACCGGTATTCAGCGTTTATACCGAGGTTGTACAGGATGCTGTCGTAAAATACATGCGTGAAGGTAGAATCAAGGATGCTTCCTGCTCATCCCTCACCGTCACCAATGATACTTTGAAGGAAGTATATGATGACATCGACTATTTCAAGCAGCATCTCACCATCCGTCAGAGTGAGATTTCCAATTCTCCTGAGGTCATCCGCCGACTGGGTGTCATCGCCATGAATACCGCCATCGAGTGCGACATCTATGGCAACGAGAACTCCAGCCATATCTGCGGCAGCAAGTTGATGAATGGCATCGGCGGTTCTTGCGACTACGAGCGTAATGGTTACATTTCTATCTTCACCACTCAGAGTACCACCAAGAATGGTTGCATTTCAGCCATCGTTCCGATGTGTAGCCACGTGGATAGTACGGAGCATGATGTGGATGTCATTGTTACCGAGCAGGGCGTTGCCGATCTTCGTGGCAAGGGTCCTTTGCGCCGTGCCAAGGAAATCATCGAAAACTGTGCTCATCCAGACTATCGCCCTATGCTCCGCGAATATCTGAAGTTTGCCGAGAAGGGCCATGAGCCACAGAGCATGCGGGCAGCCCTCGCCATGCACGATACCTTCCTGAAGAAGGGAGATATGAGACTGACTGACTTCGGGGAATATCTGAAATAAGAGAAGACAGAAAAGACTTCTTTTCTGAGATAACTCGGACAAATATCGAAATATGATAAGCGGCATTCACATCCGAGGAATGCCGCTTATTTTGTCGTTTTGCAAGCAAAATCACATTAAACGCTATAGGTTGCGGTTGAGATAAAATAGCTCTTTAAACTAAACCGCTTAAATCAATGGCGTATTTGGTAGGCAGTTTCTGTTCCTTTTTGATAAACATCAGCATATAAATAGGGAGATAAGTGATTTTACCCACCTTCTTCACATTATCATTACACAATACATAGGCCTGTGAAATCTGGTAAGTATGAGAGTTTACCACATTCGAAAGTGCTTTATGACGCTCATAATCCTTGCCCGATTTAACCTCTAACGGCAACACTACACCATTTTGCTCTATGATAAAATCCAGTTCCCCCTGTCGCTTGTTGTTATAATAATACAACTGGAAACCATGTGCCCAGAGCTCTTGTGCTACAGCATTCTCATATACCGAACCAAAGTTGATAGATGGTTCGTTATCCAAAATCTTCAGTTGAATGCCATCCGCATAAAGACTTGCCAAAAGACCGATATCCGCCATAAACAGTTTGAATAAGTTTCGGCTGCTCGACAAGATCAAAGGCACAGTAGGCTCCTCAACATTATATACAGGTAAAGCCACACCAGCATCCTTCAACCACAAGAAACTGTTCTGATAACGTGAAAACTTGATATTTTCATTCAGATTCTTCAATATGAAACGTTTGTTCTTGGCATCAAGTTCAGCAGGAATTCTGTCAAAGATTTCCTGAATATACAATTTATGGTCAGGATCATATTTGGCTATGTCCTGCTTATACAGGCGTATAATAGCCTGTTGTTCTGCCATTACCTCTTGCAGATTATTGGTAGTCAGGTATTTCTCAACAGCCGCAGGCATTCCACCTACTATAAGATAAAGCCGAAATATCTCCATCATCTTTTCATGGATGAATTCATCCACAGCCGTACCTTCTGCAAAATGATTCCTCAAAGTCTCTATGATTTTATCGTTGATTCCCAATGCGGTAGCAAACTCCTCCAAATCAAGCGGATACATATCTTTTACATCCATATATCCCACAGGTGCAGAACGGAGATTCTTGATTTCCACGCCCAATAAGCTACCACTTAAAATATAGCGATAACTCCCCTCCTCTACCAGGAATTTAATGGCGGTTACGATTTCAGGACATTCCTGCACTTCATCAAAGAACACAAGGGTATTCCCCGTGATTAAATCCTGATGGGTCACAGTAGAGAGACGCAACAAGATATCCTGACTATTCTTCGCCTTGCTGAAGACCTTTACCAAGCCAGGATTTTCGATGAAGTTGATTTCAACGAATCTTTCAAAATGTTCATGACCGAAACGACGGATAGAATATGTTTTTCCTATCTGTCTTGCTCCAGTCAACATCAACGCCTTCTTATCAGTATCAAAGAAATCTGCTAAATATCTGTCTATCTTACGTTTAATCATATCTTTGTCCGTTTATCTAATATAAAACGGAGGCATTTTGTCCGTTTTTCCAAGGCAAAAATACTATATTTTGTCCGTTTTTCCAAGGAAATTCCAGTATTTTTGTCCGTTTTTCCAAGATTTAACACTTTCAGTTGTAGCAGCTCCCCAAAGTGGACACGATAAATCCATCCAGACAAGAAATAGTAAGTCAACGTAAATTATAACTAAGTAACAACCGAGTCAACTCATATTAAAATAATGCTAAGAGTGGTCAACTAAAACCGTTAAACCACACAACTAAAACCATCAAACCGAATAAAAAGTATATGCCCTTAGAAGAAAGTTCCGTTCAACGACGTTAAATGTCCGTTCAACGTCTTTGAACGGCGGTTCAACGTCGTTGAACGGACATTCAAAGACGCTGAACGAAGAATCCATCGTGCTTCAAAAACTTTATCTTAAAGGAACAAGAACAATCAACTAAGATAAGAGAAAATTTACCATTGGCTTTTAATATTCTTAATGCCCCGTTTTTAATTTAAGTACTTGACGATTTTGGCAAGCCATTTCATTTCTATTCTGAGGACTAAGACTGGTTAGTTAAGAACCCATAAGGAGGAAAACACAGAAAAAATCACAATAGCAAACTTGGTACTTTCGATTATTTTGCTTAACTTTGCCTTCGAAATCAAGAACAAAAGACTATGGCAAGAAAACGATATCCTATAGGCATACAGACTTTCGAACGAATCCGCAAAGAAGATTGGTTCTATGTTGACAAGACGGAATACATCTATCGTATGACCCATACTGATGGTACATATTTCTTCTTGAGCCGACCACGCCGTTTCGGCAAGTCACTCCTTGTATCTACCTTCGAAAGCTATTTTGAAGGTAAAAAGGAACTATTCAATGGTCTTGCCATCGAAAACTTGGAGAAAGAATGGAATGAATATCCTGTGCTCCACTTCAGTTTGGCTGGAGGCAAGCACATGGGAAAAGAGCAGTTGGAGCACTATCTTCTCTTCATACTAAAGACCAATGAAGAAAAGTTTGGCATAACATGTGACTCTCCAGACCCGAACATACGTATGCTCAATCTCATACAAACCGTATATGAAAAAACAGGCAAACAACCTGTGGTATTAATCGACGAATATGATGCGCCATTACTCGATGTTGTACATGAAGGAACCTCCTTAGACATTCTGCGAAATGTGATGAGAAACTTCTATAGCCCGCTCAAAGACTGCGAGAAGATGCTCCGTTTTGTTTTTCTGACAGGTATCACCAAATTCTCCCAGTTAAGTATCTTCAGCGAGCTCAACAATATCACAAATATAAGCATGGATACACCATACGCTGGAATCTGTGGTATAACCAAGGAAGAGTTGATGACACAAATGAGTGATGATATTGACAGGCTATCAGAAAAATTAAGCCTGTCTCATGACGAAACCCTTGAAAGACTCAAACAGCACTACGACGGCTATCATTTTGCATGGCCTTCACCAGATATATTCAATCCATTCAGTTTACTGAACTGCTTTTCCAAGCAAAAGATGGATTCCTATTGGTTCGGTTCAGGCACACCAACTTACCTCATCAATATGATGCGCAAGTATGCTTTCACCCCTATCGACCTTGGCGAAAAGATGGAAGCAGGAAAGGATGACTTTGATGCTGCTACAGAGACGATGACCACCATCATGCCTTTGCTCTACCAGAGTGGATACTTCACCATCAAGGATTACGATGAGGACACCGAACTATACACCCTCGCCCTTCCTAACAAGGAAATCAGAGTCGGCCTATACAGAAGTCTTCTCCCTCACTACCTGGCTTCCAAGACGGTTATGGGCAACACGACCATCGCCAAGATGTCCAAGCTGATCAACCTGGGACAATTGGACGAAGCACTACAGTTATTCAAGACTTTCCTTGAGACGGTGCCTTACTGCGATAATACCAACTACGAGGGGCATTATCAACAGATGATGTACATCATGTTTGCCTTGCTCACCAATTTCCGCATTCTCGTAGCGCAACATACTGCCAAGGGAAGAACAGACATTACGATGGAGACGCACGACACCATCTACATCATGGAACTGAAGTTCAATAAGACGGCCGAAGAAGCTCTTCAGCAAATCAACGACAAGCAGTATGCCGATGCCTTTGCCCTGCAAAACAAACCTGTGGTGAAAGTAGGCATCAACTATACAATTAAGGAAAAAATAAGCACCCTGGAATGGGTGATAGAATAATATGAGAAAGAGTCAAGTCTTGAAATAAAGAAAAAGAACTATCTCTGCAAAAAATCATTAAAAAGAATGATTAAGAAAATAAAATATGAAGAAATTACTTTTTATCTTAATGCTTATCAGCATAGTCAGTAACTGTTTGGCGCAAGTAGTGTCGACAACAGATTTGTGTAATACAGAATGGGTATTGCGCTCTCCTAATTGTGACGGTTGCAAGAAATTTATTGCCTTTACTTTATCCCATAAAACTGATAAAGTTTTCTTTGTGGAAAAGCAAAAGACTTATAATAATAAGTTTGATTACTATATTTCTCCAACAATTCCAAAGGTGTTTGATAAAGCTCTTGTAGGCAAAGAAAGCAAGGGAAAATATATCATACAGGAGGTGTTTGGTGAGGTCTTTTGGTTTGAGATTCAAAAACTTACCAAGGACGAGCTTATCTTACATTCAAAGTTGGGAGGTACATTTTGCTACTCTAAAAAGTAACTATTAATTGTCTTGTAAAGATGGGAAGTTATTTGGCTGTTGCTTTCACATTACTTTTGAGCATGGCATGTCATGCACAAACGGTATCTTTGGGTCAATTGACTAATACAAAATGGAAATTAGTAAGCCCTGTTTCTGATTATTGTGAACGAGGTATGTCTTTCACGACGACTACTCGTACGACGACAACAAAGTTTAAGAAAAACAAGAAGGAGTTTCTATTTCCTTTAAAGTATTATCTCTCTTCTTCTATTCCTAAAACATTTGATAGTTCACAGATAGGAAAGAGTCGAAAGGGTAGTTATATTATCCAATATGTTGATAACAGTGTGTTTTGGTTCAAGATAGTTGATATAAGCAGTACGAAAATAACTCTGTTGTCTAAATTAGGCGATACGACGGTTTATCAAAAGGTTAAGTAATAATTTTTTTGCAAGTTTTATCGATTCGATAAAGCTTGCAAAAATACGTAAATATAGTTATTCTTATACAACATAAAGACAAAGTAGTCTATGAAAAGAATTCTTTATATAATAATGGTTTTATGGTTTTGTGTATGTGATATACAGGCACAGGCAATTACTCTTCAACAATTGAAGAATACATCTTGGCATTTAAAAGAGCCAAGCAATCCGAATGTAGATACTTACTTCGAATTTTCAGATAGAGTCTTGACTAATGTATCGGATGCTCATTATGCTGATACTAAGTTTAGAAAAGGGTTGAAGAAGAAATATACAAACAAGTACTTGTATTATATAGCCAATCAAATTCCAAGTAGCTTCGATGGTAAGAAAGTAGGGCAATCAGGACAAGGAACATATATCATCCAAGAGTTGGATGGTGAATTCTTTTGGTTTCAAATATTGCAATTTAGTTCTTCAGAATTGAAGGTCAAGACTAAGTTTGGGCAAACTTTTGTATTTGAGAAAGTATGATATTCTGACAAATCATGGAGACAATAGGGATGAGAAATATTTTGGTAATTTCTTTAGTTTTTCTTCTGAGCATGGTGTGCCATGCTCAGAAGATTGCTACGTCAGAACTTAATGGGACAAAATGGAAAGAGATTAGTCCTACTTATGATTATTGTGAGAGAGGAATGACTTTTACAATGGACACTCGTACGACAAGTACCAAGTTTTACAAGACAGGAAAAGAGTTTAATTGTCCTCTAAAGTATTATATATCTTCCTCTATTCCAGAAACTTTCGATAGCACTCAAATAGGAAAAAGCAGAAGAGGCACTTATATTATTCAGTTTGTTGATAACAAAGTGTTTTGGTTCAAAATAGTGGAGTTAAGTAATACAAAAATGACATTGTTGTCTAAGTATGGACAAACTATCATTTACCAAAAGATAAAGTAAATAATAAGATGTGTACGGCATGTTTACACATGTCGTACATTTTGGTACAAGAATGTAAGGAAGGTATATATGAGGTTTGTAAGAGTTTTTCTAATTATTATTGCGCTAGTTTTGAGCATGACATGTCATGCACAAACAGTATCTTTGAGTCAATTGACTAACACTAAATGGAAATTGACCAAACCAGTGTTCAGTTATTGTGATAAGACAATGTCCTTTACAAGCACGGAAATGACGAATACTTCTAGTTCTCACTATGTGAAGCGAGGAGAGACTAAGGAGACGAAACGTTTCTTCAGCAACTCCTATCCATTTTACCTTGCAACTGCAATTCCTACAACTTTCAACCGAAGCTTAGTAGGGAAAAGTAGCACTGGGACTTATATTATTAAGTATGTAGGTAAGAGAGTTGTTGCTTTTAAAGTTTTGGGCATTAGTAGTGCTCAGCTGAAACTTTCGACTCCACAGGGCGATGTATTGATTTATGATAAAGTCTATTAAAAATATATTAGTTTTTGCAATTTATTTTCTTCTGAGCATGGGATGCCATGCTCAGAAGATTGCTACGTCAGAACTTAATGGGACAAAATGGAAATTAGTAAGCCCTGTTTCTGATTATTGTGAACGAGGTATGTCTTTCACGACGACTACTCGTACGACGACAACAAAGTTTAAGAAAAACAAGAAGGAGTTTCTATTTCCTTTAAAGTATTATCTCTCTTCTTCTATTCCTAAAACATTTGATAGTTCACAGATAGGAAAGAGTCGAAAGGGTAGTTATATTATCCAATATGTTGATAACAGTGTGTTTTGGTTCAAGATAGTTGATATAAGCAGTACGAAAATAACTCTGTTGTCTAAATTAGGCGATACGACTGTTTATCAGAAAGTAAAGTAACAAAGGCTTGTAGGTATGTAAAAGACATACCTACAAGATTTTTCCTATCAAACAAGAACATTTCCAAGTAATATTAGGAGAAAGTTTACCATTGCCTTTTAATAATCTTAACGCCCTGTTTTTAATTTATTCAGCATTTTTTCCTATCTTTTCCAACGACATTAGGAATTAAAATTCTTGAATTAAAACAATATAAATAGAATAATATGAGAAATAGACTGATAATTGCTTTAGTATTCCTTTTGAGCATGACATGCCATGCTCAAAAAATCAGCATGTCTGACCTTGTTGGTAAGACATGGGTTGCAGATTCTGGTTATGATGGATGTGGAAATATAGATTGGAATATCGTATTTTCTGCAAAATCATCAGAACATAAATTTGTTGGAAAGTCTGATAATAAAGTAAGTGTGTTTACTTATAACACTTATTTGTGTAGTTATAGCCCCGAAAAGTACGAAGCCTCGTTATTGGGAAATACTAATGGAAAGTATATCGTATTTGAGCGAAAATATACTTACAAAGGTAAAGAATATGAGGACTTTTTCTGTGGAGAAATTCTTTCTTTGGAATCAAATAGATTGACTATACGAATGAAGCATTCTACAATTTTGTTTATCGCAAAATAGTAGAGATAAGCAGTACGGAAATCATTTTGTTGTCTAAATGAGGCGATACGACTGTTTATCAATCACCAAAAAGCGAAGAGCCTTACCCATAAGGAGTTTGCGCCAGTCCATGGTTGCTCTGCCCATCATTCGATAATAGCAATTGTTACCAGTGTTCAGAAGTTCATAATATGACTTCTTGTACATGGAGTGTATGCTTTCACCTGCTATACGGAAAAGACAGAGAGACAGGATTAGCTGAACGGCTGGAATACCTACTTGCTTCTCCAGGGACATTCTACAGAGCAGATAACCAAGCCCAAATCGGGTGAAAAGTGACATTAAATTCGTTCACAATGAACTTTTAACACTTAATATGTTGGACAACTCAAAAAAATTGCTTAATTTTGCATTTATAATAGTTATTCTTTAAATCGTTGTTTAGCGATTATAAAGATACAACTTTTATTGAGAAACTGTTATTTCTACCCCATTAATTTGGAGTGGAAAACTTTAATACTTGCCATCCCAATTCCTACTCTTATCAGACAAAAGGCTTGGCGAGAGGAGCGTATAAACAACATCAACGCAGTTATCAAAGCTCTTGTCGTAGCCATTAATGCAGAACGTGACAAGCAGAATGAAGGTGTACGCAAGTCTGTCAACAAGACTAATACCAAGGTGTACTTGACCGATTCATCAACGAAGGTCATGAACAGTTCAAAGCCTTTTCGCAATCAAGCAGAATAGATTTCGATGAAAAAGAAGCCAAAGCAATCTATTATGGCTACTGACACAAAATCCAACATTGCGCTTCGCTCTCCACAAGGAGTAGCATCTACTGTTGACAGATTTCTCGCAAGCATGGATTGGAATGGTTGTGGCAACTATCGGAGAGAATGTGTCACACACTGGACAAAACTCTTTGCTACCGATGAGGTTGTTTATAACGAACCCATCATTCAGAACGTCCTTTCGTTCATTGATCACATGTCGTGCAGCGCAGATACATACGTTTCACTCGGTGGCTCCAATGGTTGTGCAGACCAACTCACAAATTGGGACGGAACACAGAAAATGGGGTTAGGAGCAACATCAAAAAAGAAGTCACAAGGTTTATCCAGATAATGACAATGAGAGGCGATTTGTAGCGTTGGTTACTGCAAATCGCCTCAAATTATAGAAATGCAATGCCAAAAATAAAGATTTCCAATGATTTATTCTTTCGTCTGAATAAGATTTCTTACTTTTGTGGTCAATAATTGACAATTCTTTCAAAAGAAAGATTGGCGCTAATATTATTTGGATTACATAAATTTTATTAAAGTTTTACAATGGGAGGACTTTTAGCATTCAGAGTAGGGAACTACGACAACACGGCAGAAAGAGAACAATTCAGATTCTTATGTGGGAAACTCAAAGCTCATTATGAGAACTTGGAGGATTTCTGTGTGTTCGTCGGCAACTACAACATCGGATGCGAATTAGATGCGTTGTTTATCAAGAAGGATGCTATCATCTCAATAGAATTTAAGAATTATGGTGGCAAAGTTGTTGCCAATGAAAACGGAGAATGGACTTGTGATGGAAAAACCATCAAGGGAGGTTCAAGAAAAACAGTCCTCCAACAAGCACGAATAAACCATTCGACAGTTAAGAAAGAACTTAAAGTCTTGGGGGTTGAAAAGAATCAAATCAAGGATGTCCCCCATCTTATTATATTTCATCAACCCATTGAATTGGAAAACAACTTAAGTGCAACTAACAAATCATGGCTGCACATAACCGATGACGCTCATTTCACCGAAAAGTTGGATGACATTACATGCCCCAAGACTGATTTGAATCCGCTGGGCATAGTGAATTTGGCTGAACTTCTTAATCTAAATTCATACTATCTAACAGAGTTCAGCAATGCCTCTTATGAATCACAGGCACCCAAGGAGAACAAGAAAGAGATCTTTGAGGGCATAAAAAAAAATGCCCATAAGCTATCTAAAGATGTGCTCAACGAAGCACCTGGAACATTGCACCAAGAAGAAAGTTTGTCCGAATTGCCACAAACCGAAGATGGCATAGATTCAAAAGAAATAGAGAGTCAAAGTGTTGTGGATGAGGTAAATGCGTTACGCTCAAGTGCAGATTTGATTCCCTTGAAGGAGTATGCACATCAAATTATCAATGCTGTTTTGGGGGCGAACGATATAGAGGTTTTTGCCCTTAATCAAATTGATTTTGGGAGAGTATATCCTCTCTTTATGAAACGCATAGATCATGAGTTTGTCGTGCTCTTAAAAGGACGGATTGCACCTGACCAAGAAGAACGTCTGTACAGGTTCTTGCAAAAAGACGTGACAAGGATATCGGATGGTATTTTGTACTGGCAGACTGGAGAACGTATTGTACCTCAAATAGAAGAGGGAATACTTGACGAGAATCCCAATATAGAAGAAACCGCCAACATTCCTTCTGATGGCACACTTGCTGATGTAGACTTTCCCAAATGGTTGGACAAATATTTGTTTTCCGACCTTGGTGCGAAATACTCTCCCAACCATTCTAGATTTGAGTACAATCTGAATTTGAACACAGGCGAGATTAAGGTCTACCTCGGTACATACTTTCCGAGAAGTTTTGTCGAAGTAAAGTCTATCTTTGAAGAATTCAGCCAAAACAGCAATTATCTTTCTTTAGTTGGGGAACGGACTTCAGTCAGTATCCTTGATTTAGGATGTGGCACTGGTGGCGATATCTTTGGACTTCTATCTTTTCTTGAGAAGTACGAGCCACCATTAGAATCCGTCAAATTGTTAGCAATAGACGGAAACCAAATAGCCTTAAGGTTCTTTGAAAAGATTATGGCTGAGTTTAAGAAACACAGCAGACTCAAGATAGATTACCGAATAGGTCCAGTCTTCATTGAAAGTGTGAGCGATTTGAATCTCGTATCAGATGTCTTATCAGACAAATACGATTTGATTCTATCATGCAAGGCAATCTGCGAGATGCTAGCCAAAAAGCGCATTGAAAATAAGGCCTACAAACAAACGGCAAGTATGTTGTCTTCTAAATTAACAGACGAAGGCATTATGCTGATAGAAGATGTAACAATAAAAAGTCCGGCGACGGAAAAATTCATTCCGTACATGCTTAATGCAGAATTGAATGAATTCGTAGCCGAAAACGATGATTTCGCAACAATATACCCGACTGCATGCAAGGACAAAGAGTCCAAATGTATAAATGGATGCTTTTTCAAGAAGGAGATAAGAGTAACTCATTCTGCAAAGAACAACGATATAAGCAAGATTATCTACCGGATAATTGGAAAGAAACCATTTGCCGAGAATATCGTTGTGTCATCCAAGGGGAAAACCGAATATAACTTATGTACTATCAAATAAAATAAAAAAAATATGGCAGATTTCGATTCTGAATTCTTCATTGACTATTCAAGTCTAGATGATTTCCAGAGACAGCTGATAGACAGAAAAAATAACAAGTCAATGGTTGTCTCCGGCTGTGCTGGAAGCGGTAAATCGCTTATAGCCCTTCATAAGGCTAAGCAAATAGCAGCTCTCGGTGAAAGTTATACAATTATCGTATATACAAAGTCTTTGAGAAAGTATTTTGAGGACGGTTTGAAAAAACTGGGACTTAGAAATGTATATCATTACCATCAATGGCGTCATAATCAAAAAAGTGTAAAATACCTCATAGTTGATGAATGCCAGGATTTTACAAGGGAAGAAATTAATGAAATGAAACAGTACGGGGAGTATTGTTTGTTCTTTGGCGATACGGCTCAATCTATTATGGGCTTTGGCGATAGAGGACAAACCCAATCCGTTGAACGCACGGCTTCTGATATGGAAATTGCCCCCGATCCTCTATATTTCGACTACAGACTGACCAAAGAAGTCGCAGCTCTTGCCGAGAAGGTTGGAAATGTAGAGGACTTGGTTATCAAGTGCCCGCGTCACGGTGAGAAACCCAACCTTATTTCTGCAAACAGTTATGATGGACAACTGGATAAAATCGCGGACGTCATAAAAAACAGATCCTTAACAAATGTCGGAATCCTATTGCCATTCAATACGAATGACAAGGGCGAATGGTCTGTTGAGTATGTCAAGGATTATCTGATGAGAATAGGCATCACGTGTGAATTCAAGTATAATGCCAATCAAGATACTGAAATGGACTTGGATTTCCATTCCTCTAACCCCAAAATTATGACCTGGTGGTGTGCCAAAGGGCTCCAATTCAAGGATGTCTTTATCCCTGGATGTGATAAGAGTACCGATAAGCGTGCTGCACTTTATGTGGCTATGACAAGATGTAGTGAACGTCTTTATTTAGGATATACAACATCTTTGTCTCCACTCTTTCCTAAGAAGGACGATTCTGTATACAACAACAACGAAGAAATGGATATTATTTAATCACTGACTGTAATGAAATTATTTATAGCAACATCTTCACTTAATATAGACAACATTCTGTCGACAGAATGTATTGCGCCATTGTCGTTCTATAATGCAAGGAACTATGGATATAACACATTCTGTGGATTGGATCTCATTCCGTTCAAGAATGTTTTGATATTGTTTTCGAAGATCCCTTATTTTGAGATACGGGATGACGAGCACGACAGTCGTCCTATCGTTCTTGAAATTGATATAGACGAAAAGACAACTCCGTTGACTCATATTTTCGAAAATGATGGGAATCATGTGTATTCTCTAGACAATGTTTTGAATCTTTCCCCTTTCAACACGAGAATATTATTTTATAATGTCAAGGATTTAAATCATTCTAGACTTAGTTGTTCTGATAGTTTGACAAACAAACTTGGAGATTACTTTAAGTTTGACCTTTGCAAAGGAGATTTCAATTTGGCTAATTTGCCAGGATTGAATATTCATGTAGAGGATAAATGCAAGGATTATGCTGCAAAAGTTCTCCAGAACAATAAATTGAATGTTGTTAAAGGATTCATTTTTGGATATTATCTCGGTATTTCCAAATCTGTATCCTCTGATAGTGCTGTCTTACTCAAAATTCAGAAAAGAATCTATGATATTGTCGCAACTCTCAAAAATAATGGAGGCTTCGGTAATAGTTCTTTCTACCAAGAACTGAAACAGTTAGATGCTGACTTTCGAAAGCATGATCCTTCCATGAGAAAATGTAAGGAAATGTGGGACAATACCCTCGCTGAACTTGCAATTCCTTCGGATGCACTCAATAAGTTGCTGAAATTATATGATGAGGAGAATGTCCTCAAAACGAATTTCATGAAAAAGAACGGACTCCGCTCTTACGTCTCACTCAGCCAATATGGATATGATAACATCGAAGCTTATCACGATAGTTTAAAATCCTATACTTCTCAGATTGTGAAGGAGGATCAAAGAAAACAAGTTTCCGAATTTAATGTGGCAAATACATTTGATTTGGATCCTTCATACGAAACATGTATGCTAACTAAGGAAAATCAGGAAACAATGCTATTCAATAAGTTTATTGATATCATATTATGGCATGGTATTGCGCCGTCTCCAGATACTCTGCGTACAGACAGATTCAATATTGCGACTCAAACTACCATCTCCGCAAAAAATATCTGGGAATCATTGAAATGGCAATGGCAAGGAAGCCCTGCTCAACAATTCATGAATGATTTGAGACAGAACATAAAGAGCTTTACTCCGCTTGATGTAACAAAGCAAGACAACCCTATTCTTAAGGCCTTAGCTGCTTTTATTCTTAAGGGAGAAGACTTTGATGCTATTGTGCAATTTTGTGAAGACAATTCATACTCTGACTACAGTTACTCACTTGCATTGTGGGGGGCTACAATAGGATACGTAAAAATTCCGAAACCGATAGTCGCTTCCATTGCAAATCTTCCATCATTTGGTGAGCATTACAGAGCGATTTGTACGCTTCTCTATAATACAGACGTAAAGGGGGAATGGCCTTTTATGCAACAACCTGTTGAAATCAAATCAAATGGTATTGCAGAGCCTGTAGTGAACACTGGTCTTCCTAAGAATGTCCAATCGGTTATAAACACCTTGTCTCCTGGACAGAAGAGAACCAGCGGGTCCTGCATAGAATCCGCATTGCACCTAGAGGCTACCCAAAGCAATTTTGATGCGTATCTGTACATATTAAAAAATTTAATAAGTACTCGAACAAATCTCTACAAGGAAATGAAACGTGTCTTAAGCTTGCCCGAATCACGAACTCTGGAACTCTCTGATGTGGTAAAGAGCGTATTGAAGGACTTTACAAAGAAGAACGCAAAGGATTACCGTGACAAAGCGTTAGTAGCCCTTGAACTAGAAAAAAAGGTTGCTGACCCCATCTCATTCCGTTACATGCTTGACGACTTGAATATTTCCAAGGAAATACGAGATAATTTTTTTGCTTACTTCAATATTCAGGCAGAAGAGTCTGGTATAATGAGTCCTATAAAAAAAATAGGAAGCTTCTTTGGTAATTTGTTCTCTGGTCAAGACTCAAGTACTAATGTAGAGCCAGCAGCCAAGAAGCCAAGGGTGAGCAAATTGCCATTCAAAATTCAGAATGTCGATGCGATAGCTGCGTTTATAAGGGAAATCAATCCTGGACTTAATGAATTTGCATACAAGCAGATAGTAAAAGATTTGCAATGGGTATTAGACCCTCAGTATGCCGCAGGGAAGACAGAACACAAGCTCTTAGAGGAATTCCATGCTAAACTTGTTTCAGGCCAGCGTGATCCTGTTAGCAAAAATGGAAAGGATATGAAATGGAAAAACGATGCCTATAGGCCCATCGATATAGAGAAAACTATCTCTGCTCTTAAACAACATCTTTAATACAGTTATGAACGACAAGATTCATATCACAATAGAAAATGGTGATTCCGTAGAGGCGACAGCTCCTATAATTATATCAGCTAGTCGTTCAACTGATATACCAGCCTTTTATACCAAGTGGTTTTTCAACCGCTTGGCTAAAGGCTATTGCGCTTGGTACAATCCATTCAATCAGCAAAAGATGTATATCTCTTTCAGTAAGTGTAAAGTCATTGTCTTTTGGACAAAGAATCCCAAGCCTATAATACCTTACCTTCATATACTGGATGAAATGGGGATTCATTATTATTTCCAAGTAACACTGAATGACTACACAAAAGAAGACTTTGAGCCTAATGTACCTTCCGTAGAAAAGCGTATTGAAACATTCAAAAATTTATCAGATACAATAGGCAAGGAAAAAGTCATTTGGAGATTTGATCCTTTGATTATCACTTCAACCATTGGACCACGAGAATTGCTTACAAGAATATGGCATATCGGAAACAAACTGAAAGGCTACACTAATAAATTGGTTTTCAGTTTTGTTGACGTAAAAGCATACCGCAAGGTTCAGAATAACCTTGTTAAGGAAACTATTTTCTTCACAAAGGAAGATGTTGAGAATGCAGAAGCTAATTATGCCCAAAGAATAGAGATTGTACAAGGACTTAAGAAAATTCGAGAAGCATGGCATGAACAAGGTTGGGATGTTGAAATGGCAACGTGTGCTGAAGATATAGACCTTGAGTCCTACGGCATTGAACATAATCGATGTATTGATGGAGAACTGATGAAACGTATTTTTGCTGATGACAAAGAATTGGTTTACTATCTTCATACACTTAAATGGCCTGAACGTGACATGTTTGGGAATATTCCACCTATTCCCCAAAAAGAGAAGAAAGTAAAGGATACAGGACAAAGGAAAATTTGCGGATGCATGGTTAGCAAAGATATTGGCATGTATAATACTTGTCGCCATTTCTGCGTTTACTGTTATGCAAATACAAGTAAAGAGTGTGTATTAAGAAATGCTGAAAAGCACAACGAAAATAGTGAAAGTATCATAGACTGATTTATGCTGGAATTCGAACTACAACAATATCTCCAACGCGAGTACCCACAAGAGGATGCTCGTTGTGAATGGAAGGAATTTAAGAATTTGAAGAACTCGTTCTGTGGGAACGAGAAAGATGATGTCATATCCTACGTGTCGGCTATCGCCAACATGGAGGGAGGACATCTTGTGATTGGCGTAAAGGATAAGACGCTTGAAATTGTCGGAACAGATATTTCACGGCTTACTTTCAATGGACAACCTGCTAACATACAGTCAGCGACCTTCAAACTTACAGAACAATGTACTTATCTGTCATCAGAAGGCCTAAGCATCGAAGAATTTGTAACTGATGATACGAACAAACGAGTATGGATAATTCATATCCCCAAACACTTGCCTCGTCGCCCCGTCCTTGCCCACAAGAAGGCATGGCAGCGGATAGAAGATTCTTTGGTTGAAATGACTAACGAAAGGATGAGTGTCATCCTCGAAGAGCCTATCTATACAGCAAAGGACTGGTCTGCAGAAATTGTACCTGATGCCACAATAGACGATTTGGATGAGGTTGCCATTGCCAAGGCTCGAATGATGTTCAAGAAGGTTCATAGTCGCATACCTACAGAAGAAGTGAATGCTTGGAATGTTCAAACATTTCTGGGCAAGTGTGGATTAACAAGAAACGGAGGCATCACTCGGGCTGCTATCATATTGTTGGGCAAATACGAATCAGCTTTCAAACTACGTCCTGCAGTTGCACAGGTTACATGGACACGCCGAGACAAGAATCAGGAAGTGGTTGACTACGAACACTTCACCGTACCTTTTATATTAACGGTGGACGAAATCCTATCAAAGATTGAGAATCTGACATTACGTGAAATGCCTGGAGGTACACTTTTCCCCGACACGATGAAACAGTATGATGACTACACCATTCGTGAGGCCCTTCATAACTGTATTGCCCATCAAGACTACACTCTTCAACAGCGTATCAATTTCGTGGAGAATCCAGGATATCTGTATTATTCCAATGCTGGCACATTCATTCCTGGAACTTTGGAGAATGTTTTGAGGAATGAAGAGCCTCAGACGCATTTCCGTAATGAATGCCTGTGTAGGGCTATGGTAGATTTCAACATGATAGATACCGTAAGCCGTGGTATCAAGAAAATGTTCAATGAGCAATGGCGCAGACATTTCCCTATGCCAGACTATGAGATTGACCAAGTCAAGAAGAAAGTAGTTGTCCGCATTTACGGCAATGAAATCAACAAACGATACACTGATTTGTTGAAGACAAACGACACTCTTTCGCTATGGGATTGCATATCACTTGACGCAGTACAAAAAGGCAGAACCATTCATGAGGATATAGCTCAAGACTTGCTCAAACGTGGACTTATTGAAGGTGATGCTCCCCATTACAGCATTTCTCTTAGCATCGCCAAGAACACTCACCAACTACCTTCTTACACAAAAACAAAAGGATTGGATAAGGAGAAACTGCGCCAAATGATACTGCAATTCTTACAAAACGCAGGTGACGAAGGGGCAAAGCGAGACAGTATTTATGAATACTTGAGGGATGTACTTCCCTCCAACAAAACAGACGAACAACAATTGCGCATGGTGGGCAAATTGCTTGTAGAGATGGATGAAAATAAATTAATAACAACCAAAGGACGAAAGTGGATAATAAGGTCGTAATAAGACCTAATTTGTGAATTACGACCTTTTTACGACCCAATATTAACCAATTGAGGTTTAATAGGTCGTAATTTGAACCGATTTACGTCGAAAGAATCATATTATAACGGAGTTAGAATCATAAAAAATAAAAGATATGTTACTCGGAAACAAGATAAGAGAACTCAGAGACGAGCAGAAGCTCCTGCAACGCCAATTGGCGGCAGCATTAGAAATTGACACTCCCATGTTCAGTAAAATTGAGCGTGGAGACAGACGAGCTAAGCGAGAGCAAGTGGTTAAACTTGCAGAATTGCTGCATCATGATGAAAATGAGATATTGAAGCTGTGGCTCGCAGATAAAGTGATCGATGCTGTAGGAAATGAAAATGACTCTGCACTGAAACGGGATGCCATAAAAGTGGCACAAAAAGCAATATTATAGGACAACAATTATGGATACAAATCCCATTATGAAAAAGTTGTATGAGTTAGAGAACAAGAGATAGAAGTCTCTTCTCGCCGACCAAGGTATACCATTTGATGTGTGCAGTCATGATAGCGATTTTGTATAAGAGCCAGCATGTTCCGCTACGAATGATAATTGCCATAGGAATCAATATTTTTGTAGAACTTGGTGTGGTATTTGTATTTTCACTGATACCTGCGGTTCTGTCTAATATGTTTAGTTGTGCTTCTGCTCCAGCCGTAGATTTCTCTGTCATTGATGATATTGTAGCATATGTTCATTGTGAAGGATCTATAAGAATTATATTTAATGCTTATTTGTTGGGCATAGTGCTGTCTGCTGTAATTTCAACATTCCTTCTTTTTGGGGAATGTCGTCTGACAAAAGGATCAAAAGTTCTTTCTGTATTAATGACACCTATATTGAGTATATACTTTTTAAAGTGTTGTGCGGATATTTTTGGAGATACAAATGTTTATATAGCAAAGCTTCTATCTGATGGTGGTGTATGGGCTAATTTGGTATCTATAGGAGCTGTCATGTTGGCTCTACTGTTGAGTATTGGTATTGTTGCTGCAAGTTGGAATAAATGGGGAATAGATTAAATGGCATAGTAATGGGAATATTTGCTAAAAAGAAAAAATGGACGTTGACAATTCAAGAAGGATTGCCGGACGATATCTATAAGCAAGCAGCTAAGGCTTTAGGTGAAGGAATTATCAATGATGATTTCTCTGCTTTTGAAAGTATGCTTGATGATAATGTGAAATGGGAGTGGGTGAAGGAAAGTCGGTCTCCAATTATTGGGCGTAATGAAGTTATTGGCTATTGGAAGGACTGGGTGAAGCGAGTAACTCATGATAAGTTGGATGTTGAGTTTGAAGTAAAGTTCTGTACTTTCTATTCTCGCACAACTTTGGCCATTTCTCCTAAAGGTTATGCTACTGCATATGTGTTGTTTTACATAGAGAATGGTTTGATAAAACTTGGCGTCTTTGTTGGTCGAATTATTGATAGAATTAATCTATTTGGAAAAGCTGGTAAGAAATGGGAGGAAACATTGGATCATTTTCCTTTAGCTCTAAAAGATAAGGATATAAAGGAAATATCTAAACAGGAGGCAAGAGGTAATAGTATGCCATGTTTGAATTGTGGAAGAACTTCCGAAATGCTTAGTTGGGAGAATGTCGTTTTTAGTAATAGCTCTATTGATTTCAGTGGGGTGGTATCTACGTGTCCTAGTTGCAATAAAGTTGTGGAGTTCGTTTTTGATGAAGAGAGCGCATTGCATGATGATAATAGGTTGGAACGAGTCATTGGTACAAAAAAAGAGGAAGAACTTTGGATGACTAATGATATTTTTCAGATTGGTCTATATTATACTATGCCTTTAAGGCATGGTGAATATATCGCTTCTTTATTTAAAGGGGAGTCGATAAAAATAAAAGTTGCTGCTGCAACATTAGGTGCAATGAAGAGAAAAGAGACTTCTCCATATGCTGCTGCAGCTAAGTTTATGGAGCCAGTTTTGTATGTCCTATATATGGAGAACTATGATGAGTATGAGAAAATCAAGAACTGCTATATAGATGCCTTGAACAATGGTGTTTATGAGGCTGCTAACAATTTGGGAATTTTGACTTATAACGTAGAACACTTAGATAAGGAAAAAGGACTCGAATATTTTAGAATAGCAGCTGAGCATAATTCAACAGCAGCCCTTAAAAATTTAGTGAAGATTTTCTGGCAGGAAAGAAAGTACGAAAATTTAATATCCTTGCTAAGAGACGACAATGGTAAAAATGAATTTGAAAGAGAAGGCTATGTCTTTCAAAGAATATCTAAGTTTGAGATCTTCAAAAGTAATTTGGATTATTCTCAGTTCATTCATGTACTTTTCCCTGAAATACAGATTGTCAGGGATTGGTATATGAGTGTCAGGTTATATTCTGATGGGAAAAATACAATAGGAGATGAGTCTTATTTCTATGTGGCTAACTCAAAGAATAGTGCAACATACTTTGATATGGAAAGTAATAGCGTCAAATTTGGGGGAGAGCGAGATTTTTTAATTTGGAAATATGTAGTTATGCCAAAGTCTAAACTTGCAATTTGGGAGCTATATCTATTGATGAATGCTAATACCATTTTGCCATATTGGTGGCATGGTGGTTATCGTCAGCGTGTTTTCATATTCGATGATTTTGATTTTGCAAAGATTCCTGCTTTGAGAGATAGGGATGTAAGTGCTGTGATAGATAAGGGGTATACTCGTTCATCCGTTGAAATTGAAGATTGTGAAGGTGGATTCGATGCTCATGTCTATTGCTGTTATTGGAATGAGTGGAAAGGACTTGTGAGAGAGCACGTCATCATGAAGGTGCAAGAAAATAAAGTTGTGGAATATAAACATGGGGCAGATTTTGTAATCTTCTCGTATAATTGTGGAATCTTATATTAAATTATTATGAAGTGTTTTTTTTATTATTATTGGAGTTTTGGTGATATTGTTTGTCGTTAAAATGGTATTTAGTTTTATTCACGAAACTCGTCAATTGAATCAGAGTATTCGTGAGAGGGTGGTATGAGATGTGTTTGTAGTACTTTAGTTGATGGGCTATTGGCGTATCGTGGGGCAAGAGTAGTAAAAGAAGATTCTAATTCTATATCAATAGATGGTCAATTTTATGATCCGTATAGCAATACTCCTTGCGGATTTTGGCGTGTTGGCATTTTTAGAAGTTGGGATTGGATTAGTATCAAATATACTGCTCATGCAGGTTTAGGCTTGGGATGGACTCGAAAGACTTGGCAATTTGATAAAAATGAAAACCAACAACATATTTTGGAGATAATGAACCCTATCCTTGAAAAGTGGAGAGGTATGGTCGTTTTTGGTCAATCTCGTTAGAAATTATATAATTGCAAGCCTTGCGATTTAAAAATCCAAGGCTTGCAGATACAATTTATCAAATTTTTGATTAATTTTGCTGCCAAAAATGATAGATGTTACTATATGGAAAATAATACAGGAAAATTAAGGATATTGTGCATTGGGGTTGGCGGAGCTGGCACCAATATAAGGGGCTTGTTGAATCGGACTAAAGAATATTTGATACGGACATGAAAGATTTTAAGTTTTTACTATTAGGTCTATCTCTTTTCTTTTTCAATATTTGTTTTGCCAGTTGTCGCAATCAAAAAGCTGAAAAAGTAGAGCAAGGGGATAGAATGGAAGTAGGAGAAGGGAAGAATGATAGCTTGTTGGAAATTCTTCGAGGACATGAATATGTCTATGGTGGTGAAAAGATGTCGATTGATTCTACTTTTTCCATTATGGATACGATGGCGTTTCCTTTTGATGAAAACTTAATAGTTGTGAATGGCAATAGGGATGAACTAGGACCGACTTTTAGTTTTATCATTGATACGGAAACTAAGAAGTCTATATTATTGCCATCTAATCGTGGCTGCGTAGGCTTTACATCAGAGGAAGGCCTGCCTATATGCTTATCTTTCAGGCATCATGCTAATGGCGAGTCTGGCAGATATTCTGTCGTTTCTGTTTATGATGAAAAAGGAAACCTCGTCAAGGAAATGTCGTTTGAAGATTATAAAAAAGACGAGAAGTAATGACAGTAATAGAATTGATAACTAAAGTTTCCCACCCCCTACCAAATAGGGCTTTTTCAGATATAAAACTCTGCTAAGCCCTGTAAACTGGGAGTTTTAACTCTTACCCAAAAAGTGTTTCATACAACATTTGTCGTTTGTTCTCTATCTTGCAGCAACAATTCCGACAAAATTCAATCAAAGTTTTGTAGGAAAAGTAAAATCTAGTGCTTACGTCATAAAGTACGTGAACAAGAGGGTTGTTGCTTTCAAAGTTTTGAGCATTAGTAATGCCCAGTTGAAACTTTCGACCCCACAAGGTGATGTACTGGTTTATGACAAAATAGATTGACTATACGAAAATCATTTTGTTGCCTAAATGAGGCGATACGACTGTTTATCAGAAAGTAAAAGCAACAAAGGCTTGTAGGTATGTAAAAGACATGCCTACAAGGTTTTTCTTATCAAAACAAGAACAATTCCAAATAACATAGGAGAAAGCTTGCCCCTTAATTGAGCAATTGCACGACGCTTTTGTACTTTCACCGTTTCAGCAGAGATGTCCAGTTGCTCCGCTATCTCCTTGTTCTTCTTCCCCTCCATGCAAAGCAGAAAGACTTCCTTTTGGCGAGGAGGCAACTCATCTATCGCAGCAAAGAGTTGGCGGTAGATTTCTTCCTTATTGAAAATATCCGAAGTATCATCCACCAACATAAACTCCTGCAGATGATCAACGATGCTCTGCCGATAGTTATTTTGCACGTTTTGATGGCGCAGATGATTGAGAGCCGAGTTGTGCACCGTATTATATAAATAGGTGGAAAACTGGGAAATACTGCCGAAAAGCGGACGGCGTTCCCATAAGACAGAGAAAAGTTCCTGCACGATGTCTTCTGCAACTTCATTCTCCACAAACTGACAGCCATAACTCACCAAGGCACGATAATATCTATCGTACAACAACTCGATGGCTTGATTATCCCATTGGCAAATCATCGCTATTTCAGTATCACTTTTCCCTCTCATGAGTGCAAAGATACGCATTTTTATGCAATATAATTAAAAAATGCAACTTTTTCTCACTTTTTTCTTTGTTTTTGTAACCCAAAACACACCTTAGAGTGTTATAATAGTAATTACAGACAACAATTCTATCACAAAAGCAATAGAAAATATGAATAAGAATCATGATATCAATACACTCGTCAGCAAATTACTGACTGGCGAAATCTCAGAGGAAGAGGGCAAGGAACTCTTAACAAGAGTCGAGCAAGATGCATCCCTGAAAGATAAGATAGAACATCTCATGAATGAAGATGATTTTCTCCAACGCTACCGCCTCTACAAGAGCATTGATGCGGAGAAAGCAAAAGCAACATTCAAAGCATCGCTTCAACAGGCAGAGGAACAGGAAGATAGGAATAACGGCAAAACGACCACCTTCATCTGGTTGCGCCGCATTGCCGCTGCAGCAGCTATCGTCCTCATAGTAATTGGGACATGGATGTATTTCGGACATCAAAATTCCACCCCACAAGCCGTCATTACCGCAGAACTGCATCAAGCCATAGAACGGGTTCAGCAGAACGACATGAATGGAGCTACTCTTACCATCAACGGCAAAACCATCAAGGTGAAAGATGCACAGGGGGCATTGGCACAAGCAGAAGAGGCAACTGACAGTAAGAATGGCAGCAGTTTCTGGGGGACAGAGGAGATAACGGAAGGATCTTTGGTAACAAAGAAAGACAAGGAATTCTGGATGGTACTGGATGACGGAACCTACGTACACCTCAACTACAATACCACCCTCATCTATCCTAATCACTTCGTAGGTAGTGAGCGTAAGGTAAAACTGAAAGGAGAAGCCTACTTCATCGTGGCCAACGACTCGAAGAAGCGACCTTTCATCGTAGAGACAGCCAACGGAGATGTACACGACTATGGTACCGAGTTTAATGTCAACACGATGAAGGAAAAAGGTGTAACCAGCGTAGTTCTGGTGAAAGGTAAAGTTGGCGTGAGCAGCAAGCACGGCAAGGAATACCTGTTGAAACCAGGCGATATGGCAACCCTGAAAGCAGGCAGAACACCAGACATCCAGCAAGTGGATGTTAATCTCTACACCTCTTGGAACACGGGCAACTTCTTATTCGACGGCTGCACGCTACAAGATCTGATGGAAGTTATCTCCCATTGGTACAACATGAAGGTGGAGTTCTCATCCGAAGACATGAAAGAACTGCGATTCACAGGCAGCATTGACAAATACGAACCGATGGGACAGACTCTCAATGCAATAGAGAATATCACAGGATTGAAGATAACTGCCAAAGAAGGCATCATCAACATCAGAGAATATAAACATTAATATCATATACAACATGAAGAGATTTTTATCAATAATGGCAATAGCCTTGTTAGCGTGCATCGCAACAATGGCTGCCACTGTCAAAAAGACGAATCTGAAAGTACTCTATGTAGGAGGTCATTCCGACATAGAGACTTTTGGAGTAGCAGACTATGACAAGGAAGCTCATGCCAAGAGCATTGAGACTCGTACAGCCGCTTGGAAGTCATTCCTCGAGACTTACTTTACAACCGTAAAAACAGTTCAAGGAAAAGACTACAACTATAAGATGTCATACAATTATGACGTAACTATCATCGATGGAGATCTCAAACCCTTGGAACCACGCCGCACGGTGAGCCAGAATGGCAAATACAGCAAAATGGTAGATGCCAAGTACTTTCCCGAAAACTTCGACCGTCCTGTCATCACAATAGCCGAAGAGGGTGAAACCGTAGGTCGAGGCATCGGTGTGAAGAACGACTGGTATTGCCTCTGTCTTCTTGGTCATGCCTATAATATGAATACCAAGAGTGCCATCTTCAAGGGTCCTTATCCTGTCAAGATTACCACCGAGATTCGTCCTACACCAGCAGCTGCTAAAGAATATGGCGAATTTGCCCACGAAAAAGTGCCAGCTACAGTAGCCATGTGGAAGGTTCAGAATAAAGATTATGGCAATAGCAAAGGCTATAAAATAGGTATGGTTACTCGTCCATGGGGATACCTCGATTCCCCAGATACAGAGATTATCTCTGGAGGCGAGAGTGCCAAGTGCTTCCATGCCATCTCTATCGGCCGTCACGCCAACTGGTTGCACTGGGGTTTCAGTGCTTCTCCTGCCGATATGACCGAAGAGGCAAAACCAGTATTCCTCAATGCCGTCATATATATCAGCAAGTTTGCCGGTCATCATATCATTGCCCGCAAACTCAACGAGGGTATTGCCACCCGTACTTCCGTGGATGAACAGAAATACAATGTGAGCAAGGAAAATTATGACTCCTATAAAAATTCTATAGAAGGATATAATCAATTGATGAAACACAGGAGCGATTCGCTGAAGTCTATAGAAGCTGCTGGCGGCAAGCTTTCTGATCAAGACAAAACCTACATACAGATGGGAGAACATCCTCAGTATGTGCCTGACTATCTTGAGTATGTAAAGGAAAGAGCGGGCGAACTTTATGAAAAGTTTGGTGCCGACGTGACCGCTTACGAGAAGTATTATACCGAGAATCGTCCTTATTTCTATGGCAATCTGAACGATTACGGGGTTAAGCTCGATGAAGATGCCAAAAGCCTGGGTATTGCCAACAACGACAAACGCATCCTCGACAAGGCTATCTCTATGTGGGAAAACAACAAGGACGTCGAGAAGGCAAAGCGCATCCTCTATCGTTATACCCTCCTTCGATATGAAGATGCCAAAGAGTGGCGCCAATGGTACAAGAAGTACCAGAACAAACTCTTCTTCACAGAAAGTGGCGGATGGTTATGGCTGGTCAACGATCTCGATCCTAAGACTCCAGGCAACGATTATAGCATATTGAAATTCAATGAGATTGACGAGACAGCTCTCGCTCCAAAGAAAAAGGCTACCCAGGAAGACCCTGTTGCCTTCTCTTACGCAACTATCCAGAAGGGAGAAGAGGGTGAAATCATCATTCGTATGAATATCTATCCTGGCTACCATATCTATAGTGTTGTAAGCGACCAGGATCCATATATCCAGACCTCTTATGACTTTAAGGCAGAAGGGGACATCAAGTTGGAAGGCGAATTGCAGAAACCTGCCGGTAAATTGATGAATGGCTCTCAGTCTATCATCTATGAGGGCGAACAGGTATTGCGCCAGAAATATACTGGCAAGCAAGGCAAGGTAACTGTTACTATCAATTATCAGGCTTGCAATAACCATGCTTGTCTGATGCCAAAGTCCAAGACCTTGGAAATCGAATTATAAAAGTCTGATATCACCAGAACATGAGTATAAATTTATAATAAAAAGAGAGAATGAAAGAATTTGGAAGAATGAAACGAATCCTTTTCGCTACCTCCCTGCTTGTAGGAGCAACCCTATGTGGAGGAACCAGTACTGCTATGGCTCAGCAGCCAAAGCAACAGACGGTAACTATCAATGCAAAGTCGATGAGTGTGAAACAGTTCTTCGCTGAAGTCAAGAAACAGACTGGCTTGAACTTCATCTACAGTACAGATTTGGCAGCCAAGTTGCCACACATCACGGTGAATGCCACCAATCGTCCGTTGCGCCAAGTACTTGACGAGGTGATGAACAAGGTAAACTGCCATTATGAGATTGAGGGTAATATCGTGACTATCACTCGCCGTATGGCAGGTGAACGAGTACGTAATGTATCCGGTGTCGTCTCCGATGAAAGTGGCGAGCCGCTGATTGGTGTGTCTGTATGCATCGACGACAGCAAGGTTTGCACCATCACCGACAGCAAGGGTTTCTATACCTTGAAGGTGCCAGCCAATGCTTGCTCCTTGAAGTTCAGCTATCTCGGTATGAGCAATGCAGAATTGCGTCTGGGAAGCGGTAAAGCACCTTTAAGCCGTAACATACAGATGGTTACCGACAATCAGCTTTCTGATGTTGTGGTAACAGGTTATCAGGAGATTTCCAAACCTAAAATGACAGGTTCTGTCACCACCATCACCTCAGCCAAATTGGACGAGCGTTACACCACCAACATCATGAACAACCTCGAAGGTCGCGTGGCAGGTCTTTCCACTTATAATGGAAAGATGACTATCCGTGGAACCTCCTCTCTCTATGCCGAGACCACCCCATTGCTGGTAGTGGATGGCGTACCTGTAGAGGGAAACATCGACGATTTGAACCCTTACGACATCGAGAGCGTAAACATATTGAAGGATGCTGCAGCCAATGCCATCTATGGTGCCCGTGCATCCAATGGTGTCATCGTTGTAACCACCAAGAATGCCAAGAAGGCAGGCAAGATAGACATCGACTTCGCAGCCAACCTCACGGTATATGAGAAGAAGAACGTAGATTATTCCGACAATTTCTATATGACTCCAGAACAGCAGGTGGATGCGGAGGCCAAGTATTGGGACTACTATTTCTTCCATAATGATGGTGAAGTGGCTGACCCTATCGGTACTACTGCTCAGTCAATCTCTATGGGTACCCAAGCAGTAACTCCTATCGAATATGCCTATTACCAGCGAGCTAAGGGAGAAATTTCCGAGGAAGATTTGCAGAACCAGTTGGCTTCTTTCAAGAAGAACAACTATGCCAAGGAGTATGCAGATGCCGTATATAAGCAGAGAGTGATGCAGCAGTACAACCTCTCACTTCGTGGCCGCAGCGATAAGTTCACCAACAACCTGACTATCAATTATAAGTATGACAACAGTGGACTAATCAATCATTTCGCCAATCAGTTTAATGCCCAATATAAGGGTTCTTACCATGTAGCCAAGTGGATCACAGCCTCCATGACTATCAATGGCATCTATAGCAAGAGCAAGGAAGTAGGCTACGACTACAATAGCTCCTATAGCAATATCTGGGCACAACCAGCCTATATGCCATTCTATAATGCTGATGGAAGCGTCAAAGGACAACACTATTGGTATGATGGCGATGATTACATGACCTTCGATTCTCCTTTTGAGGATTTAAGCTCCAATCCTGTGGATGAGTATTACAATAACACTCAGGTTACCCGCCGTCAGTATATGCGCTATCATGGAGATTTGCTCTTCAAGATTATTGACGGATTGACTGCCAATGCCCAGTTTGTATATGAAACCAATCATAACATCGTAGAATGGAATGCAAAACAAGATAGTCATGTGATGCGTACCATGCGTAATGCTTATTATTATCAATCTGCAGATGGCACTATCAAGAACTACGTTCCTACCTCTGGCGGTCTGCTCCGTACTACAAATAGTGACGGACGTTATTGGACAGCACGTGGACAGTTGAATTATGCCAAGACCTTTGGCAAGCACGACATCAATGCCATTGCCGGTCTGGAATTCCGTGAAACCAAACTGACAGGTTCTAAGGCCTTAATGTTAGGTTATGACGACCAGTTGCAGACAAGCTCTACCCACACGATAGACTTGGGAACATTGAGTACCATGAACTATTCACCTCTTTTCTTTGGCGCATCAGGTGGTTACCCTGCAAGCCAATTTGTATTCGATCCTTATATCAAGGAAGGAATGGGAGTTGTTCCTGAGACTCACCACAAGTATGCTTCTGGTTATTTCAACCTTACCTATACTTATGATGAAAAATACAATGTGTTCGGTTCGTTCCGTAAGGACTATGCTGATGTATATGGCTTGAACGCCAAGTTCCGCGGCACGCCACTCTGGTCTGTAGGTGCAGGATGGTTGATTCATAATGAAGACTTCATGAAGGATAACAAGTGGGTAAACTTCCTGAAACTCCGTGCCAGCTATGGTGTGACTGGTAACATCTACCAAGGTGCAACCAGTTATATGACTGCTACATCAGGAGAACTCAATCAATATACCAACTTGCCATACGGCACCATCGAAAGTCCTGCCAACCCTAACTTGAAGTGGGAGCAGAGCCGCACCACCAACATCGGTATCGACTTCGGATTGCTCGACAACCGCTTGCGTGGTTCCATCGATTATTATAACAAGGTGGCAAAGGATGTGTTCTCTTATCGCACCCTCGACCCAACAACAGGTTTCACCTCTATGTTCGTCAACATGGCTTCTATGCGCAATCGTGGTATAGAATTGCAGATTACTTATGATTGGCTGAGAGGGGCAAGCCGTAAGAATTGGAGTTGGACCACCAACTTTACCATGTCACACAACAGTAATATTGTAACCGATGTAGAGAACCCATCAAACAGCGCATACGAGTTGATTGAAAGACCATACGTCAAAGGAAAGCCATCCAGTGCCCTCTGGTCATACCGCTTTGCAGGCATCAGCGACCAAGAAGGCGAGAAGGGTCAATCTCTGTTCTACATTGAGGATGGGGGCAAATCTCACAGTGCAACAGGCAAAAGTATAAGCATATTGGAATACTCTGGCCAGAGCGAGCCAAAGGTTATCATGGGTATGGACAACAGCGTAAGATGGAACGGCTTCTCTTTCAGCATTCTGATGGCTTACTATGGCGGTCACATGATGAGAGCCTTGGCGCATAATGAAACATTCCAAAGCAGCTGGAGCACCGCTATCGCCAGCTATTTCCTGAATGCATGGACACCAGAACACCCAACAGATATTCCAGGCATTGGCAGATACGCCTCTACAACGATTGGCTCTGAAACAACCTATAGCAATAATGCTATTCATCATGCAGACTTCCTGAAAATCAGAAACATCGTATTGGGTTATGATTTTCCACAGGAGTGGTTCAGAGGAACAGGCATTAACCGCCTCTCTCTCCGCTTCCAGATAGACAACCCTAAGTATCTATGGGTAGCCAACGATGTGCATGTTGACCCAGAGACTCTTGGACTCCGCAATCCAAGTTCATACATCTTTGGTCTGAACATCAGTTTCTAATCTTTAGAATCATATAACATAAAAAGTAAGATCACAATGAAAAAAACAATATACAGTTTACTGGCAATCACAGCATTGCTGTTCTCATCTTGTGAGAGTTTCACCGAATTAGAGCCAAAGGGCAAGAACTTGCTTACCACAACCGACCAATTAGAAATGCTTCTCAACAAAGAGTATGAGGGATGTTCCTCTGATATGCGACAAATGGCTGGTGATATGATATATGCCTACAGCAATGTAGCAACAATCATCAGTCAGCCAGTTAAGACCCGCAACGTCATCATCTGGACTTATGATGAAGCCAATATGGACAAGATGGCAGAATTGACTTCCAGTGATCAAGACTACACTAATTTCTACGGCTACATCGGCACGATTGCCAACCCAATTCTCTCAAAGATTGACGCCGCATCTGGTACGGAAGCAGACAAGAAACTTTTGAAAAGCGAAGCCCTGACATTGAGAGCCTGGTCATTCTATATGTTGGTCAACAAGTTTGCCAAGGCTTACAATCCAGCTACAGCTACTACAGATCCAGGAATTATCCTGATGACAGAGGATAAAGATATCCAGACTGCTCAGCCTAAAAGCACCGTAGAGGAAGTTTATCAGCAGATACTCAAGGATGCCAATGAAGCAATTGAGATAGATGGTCTTCCTAACTCTGCCGGTAACAAAATGCGCTTCAGTAAACCCGCAGCTTATGCCGTAAAGGCATTGGCATTGCTCAACATGCAGAAGTATGATGAGGCAGAAGAAGTGGCCAAACAGGCTATCGCCATCAATGGAACGATTAACAACTATAATACCTCATATCTTGGTAGTACCCAAGGTTATATAACAGGCGGGACTTATCCTGTTATCAATCGTGGCAAGAAAGGAACCGATGAGGATTATTTCCTAAATGGAAATCTTGAATCCTTCAATGCTTACACCCCAACTACCATGGCAAACTTTGAGGCTGGACATGCCTATAAGGACAAGATGAGCAATATGAATATGATGTATGATTACATGATGGATGCCGGAGTAAGTATGCTGGGTGAAACTGGTTTCAATTTTACTTATGATCTCAACTCGTTATGGAATGATGGTGGTCTTCGCTCTACCCAGATGTATCTCACCATCGCCGAATGCGAGACCCACAAAGGCAACTACGATACTGCCATGGAATATCTCGACAAGGTGCGCGTAAACCGCATCGATCCTGCCAAGTATCAGCCCCTCAAAGGCACAGTCAGCACCAAGGAAGAAGCCATCAAGCACGTGAAGCAGGTGACCATAAATGAGGACATTTACTCTGTCAATATCTTCATAGACAAGAAGCGCTGGAACCAGTGCGATGGCTGGAAGCAGAACTATAGCCGCACACTTGCAGGAAAGACTTATACCATCACTCCAGACAGTAAAATGTGGATATTCCCATTCCCTCAGAACGTGATAAACAATAATAGTAATATCACACAGAACTACAAAGAATAAGAAAATATGAATAAAAAATCTATTTTATTGATACTTTCATCAACTTTTGCCTTGGGCACAAATGCCCAAGGCAAATACACCATCAATGGTAATCTTCTGAATGCGGATGGACAAAAAATATATCTGTATTCTGGCGACATGGGGAACATGGATATAGACAGCACCATCATCGCTAATGGCAAGTTTTCCCTGAATGGCGAACTCGATACGCCTTTTAAGTGCGGTAATCTTATCTTGGGAAACCCTAAAGATTATCTCAATGCCAAGTCTTGGCAAATTGCACTGGAACCAACTACCATCACGATTACAGGTGATGCGAACAAGCAGGACGCCGTAAGCATAAAAGGTGGAAAGGCACAAGATGACCTCAACAAGATGAAGGAAGAAATGGAACCATTTCAAAAGCCATTGACAGAACTTAACAAACAGTACTATGCGCAACAGACTGAGGCGGGTCGCGATTCCATCAGAGCCCTGACAGAACCTTATCTCAAACAATATAAGGATTATACAGAAAAGTTTATGAAAACTCGTACCGACTCATACTTTGCCACCCAGTTTTTAGACATGAGTCAAGGATACATGACATACGAGGACATCAAAGCGATATGGGAAAGCTATTCTCCTGATGTTCAGAAATATGGAGTCTGTGTTCAGGACATCAAAACTGAACTGGAAGTACTGGCAAAAGTAAGACCTGGCAAGCCTGCACCTGATTTCACAGCCAAAGACATCAATGGCAAGCCTTTCACTCTCTCTTCTTTGAAGGGTAAGGTTGTCATCATCGACTTCTGGGCAAGCTGGTGTGTACCATGCCGCAAGAGCAATCCTCATATGCGCGAACTCTACAACAAGTATCACAAGAAAGGATTGGATATGGTCTATGTATCCGATGATGACAGCAAGCCAGAAAGATGGAGAAAAGCTGTAGAGCAAGACCAGCTCATTGGCGATGGCTTCCATCATGTACTCAGAGGCTATAAGGTTATTGACCCTGTGAAAAACACAGCAGACAAGGCCAACGACATCTCCGACAAATATGCCATCCATTTCTTGCCTACCAAGTACTTGATTGACAAGAAGGGCAACATCGTCTGCAAAATCAAAGAAGGCGAGGACGCTAAGTTGGATGCTATGATAGAGAAGCTACTGAATGAAAAATAATTCTCTCTCTATATACAAATAAGCGAAGCTAAAACTGAAAAGGTCAAGCAAGACTCCAAACTTGCTTGACCTTAGTTTATCTAATAACATACATGTCTCAAAAAACTCACACATGTACATCTGTTCTCTATAGCTTCAAGAGTTTGGCAAACTCCCAAACCACAATGCCTGCCGTTACGCTGACATTGAGCGAATGCTTCGTACCAAACTGAGGAATCTCCAGGCAGCCATCGCTCATATCCACGATGTTCTGCTTTACACCCTTCACCTCGTTGCCGAAGATGACGGCATAGCCGCTGGGGAGTGAAGAGTGAAGAGTGAAGAGTGAAGAATTCTCTCGCTTTTCTGATTCTGAAGCCGTTCTAACAATATTAGAATGAGCCTCCGGCAGATTCTGGAGTTTGGTAGAGCCTTCCACCTGTTCGATGCTATAAATAAAAAAGCCTTTCTGCTTCAATTTCTCCACAGCCTCTTCCGTGGTCTTGAAGTATTCCCAATCGACACTGTCCTCACCACCCAATGCAGTCTTGTGAATCTCGGCATTAGGAGGAGTAGCGGTAATACCACACAGATATACAGCCTCTACACGGAAAGCATCGCAAGAGCGGAAAACACTTCCTACATTATATAATGAACGCACATCATCCAAGACTACTATCAGGGGAAGCTTCTCTGCCTCCTTGAATTCCTCCACGGTGAGGCGGTTCATCTCTATCGTTCTTAACTTACGCATGATATGATACTTCTGATGATACCATGTAGGGAAATTAAGCCTCAGCCTCCTTGGTCTTATAAGCCAAAGCGTACATACGAATCTGCTTGATCATCGCCAAGAGACCATTGCTGCGGGTTGGACTCAGATGATCCTTCAAACCAATCTTCTCCACGAAATAAAGATCAGCATCCATAATCTCGGTAGGAGTATGACCGCTCAATACGCGAATCAGAAGAGCGATGATACCCTTCACGATAAGAGCATCACTATCAGCAGTAAACACGAGCTTGCCATCCTCATAATCGCATTGCAACCATACACGGCTCTGACAGCCATCGATGAGGTTCTGCTCGTTCTTATATTTCTCGTCAAGAGGCTCCAACTCGTTACCCAAGTCGATGAGCATCTGATACTTATCCATCCAATCGGTGAAGTCCTGGAACTCCTCTACTACTTCATCCTGCAAATCATTGATTGTAGCCATTATTTTATTTCCTTTATTTCGTTTACGGTAATTAATTTATAGAGTTTATCATTCGGACGAACCTTATCTGGCACAGGGATAGATACTCTCCAGCCCTGCTTGGCTGTCTCAACTGGTTTCAAATCATAACGGATCTCATCGGCTTTGAGATACATCACACCTGTAGTATTTCCTGTAATCAGAAGTTTATCGCCCTGATTGAAGGTAGTAGCTTCCACAGCAACCTCAGCCACACCGAGCTTGGAGAAGTACTTCATCACCTTACCTACGAGTACCTTCTTCTCTGTTGCTACCGAACCATAGTGCTTGTTCCATTCGCCGAGTGTCTGACCCTGGTAATAACCATCCCAGAAACCACGGTTGAAGACAGTTGCCAATCTTTCGTCCCATGCATCCTTCTTTTCCTCTGTAAAAGTACCATCCAGTACAGAAGCTATCGCCTCCTTATAGCACTTTACTACAGTATAAACGTATTCAGGACCACGGGCACGACCCTCTATCTTGAAGACACGCACACCGGCATCCATCATACGGTCGATGAAGCGGATAGTCTTCAGGTCCTTAGGACTCATCACATACTTATTGTCGATTTCCAGCTGGTTACCCGTTTCATTATCAGTTACCGTATAGCTGCGACGGCAAATCTGCACACACTCACCACGGTTGGCAGAGCGGTTGGCATTAGCCAAGCTCATATAGCACTTGCCGGAAACAGCCATGCAGAGCGCACCATGACAGAACATCTCAATACGAATCTGCTTGCCCATAGGACCACAGATATTCTGCTGCTCTATCTGTTCGTGGATATGCTTCACCTGATTCATATTCAGTTCACGAGCCAGCACCGAAACATCAGCAAAGCGGGCATAGAACTTCAGCGCTTCCGTATTGGAAATATTCAACTGGGTAGAAAGATGAACCTCCTCGCCCACTTCATTACAATAGCTCATCACAGCCACATCACTTGCGATGACAGCCGAGATGCCAGCCTCCTTAGCAGCATCGATAATCTCCTTCATCGTGGCAATATCATCATCATAGATAACGGTATTGACGGTGAGATAAGTCTTGATACCATGCTCATTGCAGGTAGCAGCGATCTCACGCAGGTCATCGATGGTAAAATGATTGGCAGAATGTGAACGCATGTTCAACTTGCCGATACCGAAATAGACAGAATCTGCTCCGGCTTGGATAGCTGCAGCCAGGGATTCGCGAGATCCCACAGGAGCCATCACCTCAAATTCTTTTATTTTATCATTCATGAATGTCATATATATCTTTTTAGGATGCAAAGTTACACTTTTTCTTCGAGATATGAGCAATACTATAGATTTTTATAGTATCTTTGCAGCCAATTAAAAGCAATTTGTACAAAATAAAGTTCATACAACATGAAAAGAAAGATTATCTTCGCCATACTTGCCACACTCTTCATTGCCAGTTGTGACTACAAGAGTCAGCCTTCTTCCCAACCATCAGAGAAAGCTGGGATGAACAACTTACCTGCCCATGTCAAACTCATCGGCACTACCCCCGTCAAGGACCAGGGGCATAGCGAACTCTGCTGGGCATACGGCATGTTGGCTACCATCGAGAGTGAACATATCATGAAGGGCGACTCCATCAACCTCTCCGTGGCTTACATAGCCCGCATGATGCTGCAGGAAAAAGCCTTGGAATATTATTTTTCTCAAGGTAAAAAACCTATCAGCATGAGGGGTATGAGTTCGACGCTCATCCATTATATCAATAAATACGGAGCCGAACCATACGACAGTTACGAGGACAAGAAAGATATCAACTATAAGGTACTCTGCCGCAAGGTAGAGCAGGTTTGCAACGGTGCTATCGCCAAGGGTGCCGGTATCGCGAAACTAAAGGAAGAACTCAACGATCTCTTCGATTCAGAACTGGGATATATGCCAGCCCAGCAGATTCACATGCTCGGTGCAGAATACACCCCGCTGGAATTTGCCCACAGCGTCTGCTATCCGGAAGAATATGTGGCCCTGACAAGCTTCACCCACCATCCCTTCCGTGAATACTTCTCACTCGAGGTAGCCGACAACCAGATGCATGACGAGTTTCTCAATATTCCTATCGACGAACTGCTGCAGCATATCCAGCAGGCGATAGAGAATGGCCATCCTGTTTGTTGGGAAGGCGATATCAGCGAACCGGGATTCCAGAATCCTAAGAACAACTATGTAGATATCACTTCTGCCGAGCGCCCTGTCACCCAGGAGTCCCGCCAGAAAGCTTTCGAACAGTTGCATACCACCGATGATCATGTGATGGAAATCATCGGCACCTTCGTCCAGGGCAAACAGCGATATTACGTTTGCCGCAACTCTTGGGGCACCAACTGGGGCAATCAGGGCCGCATCTATCTCTCAGAAGATTATATCAAGCTCAAAACCATCGCTGTTTATATGAGTGAAGAGGCTTATATCGGCAAATAACAGCAGAAATATATAGAATAGCAGCAATCACATATAGGAAAAAGCTGCTATTATATATATAATAATGTATAAAGACGATTAGCCGCTTTCAGCTACATTCTTCTAAGTGCTTGATACAGGTCAATTTTGAGCTAAATACTTGATGTGTGCGTACACACATAGTTGATGTACATCAAAAAAAAGGGCTTTTTTGAGACTTTTTCTTCTAAAGATTTGGAAGATACCGAAAATCGTCGTACCTTTGCATCGTCAATAAGACAAAAGGTTATTAGGTTTTTAGGTTAAGATTGTTAGTTGTTTAGGTTTAGTTTTAGGTTTTAGATTGTTAGTTTAGGTAACAGGTATTAGAAAAGGTAGAAAAAAAGATTGTTTATTCAGAGATTAACAGTGTTCAATAGGATTAAGTTGAAAAGGTAAAAAAGAATGTTATAGGACTAACGAAGATGACGCCTGTGTAGCAGAATTCCTGCTTCAGGCTCTGAAATGGAGAGGAACTTAAAATGAAGTCAATCTCCTTTGAGTTATGAGAAATTTGGGAATATAACATTAAAAGTGCGCAAGAGTTCGTGAGAAGTCTTGCGCACTTTCTTTTATCTCCCCTCACTTCATTTCTCATTTTATTGTCTTTCTTTTGGAAAAAATTCCAATTTTTATTTTGTATTACCGATGAAAAGTCGTACTTTTGCAGAAAAGTGTTGTAATATGGCTAAACATCCTCTTTGGAAAGATGAATACTGGCTTTTGCTATTGCAATTATACCAGAAAAAGCCAATGGGCGTTAAACCTCTCTATTCGAAAGGCATGGTCAATCTGGCTCTGGAGCTGCATATTGCCCCAGAAGTTCTCCACGAACAGATGTTCAAACTCAGAATGGTCACCCCACGCATCAAGAGGCTTTGGGATAAATATGGAGACAACCCTAAAAAGTTGGCTCGTGATATCCATTTGCTCAAGAAAATGGAAGGATGTGGAAATGCAACACAATTCTATCAGGGGGTTTCCATCAGGGAATCATTCGAGCACGACTGGGAACCTATCGAAGCCGAACCTTCGCTCACTCCCGTCAAGCTGATCATCATCCTCGACCTTTATTTCCAGCTCACACCAATCACCATGGTGCCGGAAACACCAGAAATCATTGATCTTGCCAAACTCATCAAAACCAGCACGAAAGTGATAGTAGAGGCCATGAATGTTTTCCAGATTTGCGACCCATACCTCAACAGAAACGATGTGGTGATCAGCAATCTGATAGACGCATGCAGCAAAATATGGCAGCGGTATGGAAACGGAAATCCTGATAAACTCTACAAACTGGCATTGGAACTGAAAGAATACTTCAAGTAAGTAGGAAAAATACTTCTAATAAGAAGATATAACTTTTTAAGTAACTTGGAAAGAACTTATTTAAAAGACACGAAACATGACTCAAAAACTCATTCAGACACAGGAGCAGAAACTACAACAGCTCCAGCGACTCTCCGCCCAACAGATGCTGCAGGTGAAGATGCTGGAGATGCCGCTCAACGAACTGGAGGATAATATCAATGCCGAACTGGATGATAATCCTGCCTTGGAAACTGAGAATCCGGACGATGCACTCATGGGAGAGGGCAACGAAGACCGTTCGGCTCTGGATGATTCTGACAACAGTAATGACGATGAATTTGGAGACGATGCCTACGAAGCACAGTCGGAAAAAGAAGAAAGAAAGGACGAACTGGATCAGGCATTGGAAAGTATCGGAAAAGACGACCAGATGCCCGACTACAATACTGACAGATATAATACGCAGAACGCCGACTACGAGGAAATGGTTTATGGCGATACAACTTCCTTCTACGATAAGTTGAAGGAACAGATGGACATGCAGATACTCACGGATAAAGAAAAGCAAATCATGGAGTATCTGATTGGTTCGCTGGATGAAGACGGATTGCTCCGCAAAGACCTGGACAGCATCTGCGATGAGCTGATCATCTACCATAATATTGATGTAAGCGAAAAGGAAATTGAGCATGTGCTCCACAAACTCCAGTCGTTCGATCCTGCCGGAGTGGGCGGAAGAAGCCTACAGGAATGCTTGCTGCTGCAGGTAAAAAGACTGCCTAAGGGAGTGCTGCGCAAAACCATGGAGGAAGTATTCGAGGATTATTTCGACGAATTTACCAAGAAACATTGGGATAAAATCAAGTCTGGACTGGAACTCAACGAAACCCAGTTGGAGACACTCAAGGACGAGATACGCAAGTTGAACCCTAAGCCGGGCGCATCGCTTGGCGAGACTGACGGACGAAACATGCAGCAGATCAATCCCGACTTCATCGTAGATACTGCCGATGACGGAACCATTACATTCACGCTCAACCGAGGCAATATGCCAGAGCTGACCGTATCTCCTTCCTTCACCGACATGATAGAAACCTACAAAAGGCACAAGGACCAGATGAGCCGGAAAGACAAGGAAGCCCTGCTCTATGCCAAGGAGAAAGTAGATAAGGCTCAAGGCTTTATCGAAGCCATCAAGCAGCGCCGACATACGCTCATCATCACCATGAAGGCTATCATCGACATCCAGAGGCAGTTCTTCCTGGATGGTGACGAGGCTGACCTCAAGCCGATGATTCTCAAGGATGTTGCAGAAAGAACGAAACTTGACATCAGTACCATTTCACGAGTAAGAATCGAGAAATATGTACAGACCAAATGGGGCGTATTCCCACTCAAGTTCTTCTTTACAGACAGCTATACCACCGAAGACGGCGAGGAACTGTCAACACGCAAGATCAAGATTGCCCTCCAGCACCTCATCGAAAACGAGGATAAAAAGAAACCTCTCAGCGATGATGCTATTTCCAAGGTCATGAAGGAAAAAGGATTCCCTATTGCACGACGCACCGTGGCTAAATACAGAGAGCAGTTGGGCATCCCGGTAGCACGATTGAGAAAATAAATTCAGGAAAATATACAAAAGGTTACATACAACATAGTTTGTTATGAAAGAGAAAAATATCATATTGGCGGCACGCATCATGAGCATGCTCTTCACCCCTTTCTACCTGCCTTTGGTAGGACTAGTGGCTCTGTTTCTGTTCAGCTATATGTCGCTGCTGCCATTGGCATATAAATTACCGATGCTGCTCATGGTGTATATCTCCACCATCCTCATGCCCTCCCTGCTGATACACCTATACCGCAAGTTTCAGGGATGGACATCCAAGGAATTGGGCAGGAAAGAGCGCCGTGTCGTACCCTATCTGATATCAATCCTGTGCTATTTCGGCTGTTTCTTTCTGATGGAATACCGCAACACGCCGAGAGTTATCAGCATTATCCTGGTAGCGGCATTGGTGATACAGATGGTATGCGCACTCATCAATGTATGGTGGAAGATCTCCACCCACACGGCAGCCATCGGAGGAGTGGCAGGAGGACTGGTAGTCTATTCGATTGCCTTTTCCTTCAATCCTATCTGGTGGCTGGCATTCGTCATCCTGCTGGCTGGCATGGTGGGTACAGCCCGCATGATTCTCCGTCAGCATACGTTGGCGCAGGTGGTAACAGGATTCCTCGTTGGAGTAGTGTGCGCTCTCTTTATTATATAAGTAAGGTGAGCATTCATTAGATGAATAGAACAATAAGAGAAATTATCAATATTAAATATAAAAGCAAATGAAACCATTAGTTAGCATTATCATGGGCAGTACCAGTGACCTGCCTGTTATGGAAAAAGCATGTAAGTGGTTGAATGACAACCAGATTCCTTTTGAGGTAAATGCCCTCTCTGCTCACCGCACTCCAGATGCAGTAGCAGCATTTGCCAAAGGAGCTAAAGACCGTGGTGTGAAGGTTATCATCGCCGCTGCAGGTATGGCTGCTGCCCTTCCTGGCGTGATAGCAGCAGAAACACCGCTGCCAGTTATCGGTGTGCCTATCAAGGGTATGCTCGATGGTCTGGATGCCATGCTCAGTATCATTCAGATGCCTCCTGGCATTCCTATCGCCACAGTAGGTGTCAACGCAGCTCAGAACGCAGCTATCCTGGCTGCAGAGATGATTGCATTGGGAGACGAGGAAGTGGCAGAGAAGGTGCAGGCATGGAAGGCTGGTCTGGATGCAAAGATCGAGAAGGCCAACAAGGAGCTGCATGAAATCAAATACGATTATAAATGTAACTAATATATCCTGATATGCCCCTTCCTTGGGGCATATCTCATCTTATACATTATGGTAGATTTATTCAATTATACCCGACGCACTTCTTCTGTTGCCCATGTCGGAGAACTTGACTTAGGCGGTAACAATCCTATCCGCATCCAGTCGATGACCACTACCAATACCAATGATACCGAGGCTTGTGTACGTCAGGCGGAGGAAATCATCAAGGCTGGTGGCGAACTGGTGCGCTTTACCACCCAGGGCTCCCGCGAGGCTGAAAACATGAAGAATATCAATGCAGGAATCCGTGCCGATGGTTTCACCACTCCGCTCGTGGCTGACATCCACTTCAATCCGAATGTGGCTGATGTAGCTGCACTCTATTGCGAAAAGGTGCGTATCAACCCAGGCAACTACGTGGATCCTGCCCGCAAGTTTATCAAGCAGGAATATACCGACGAGGAATATGCCCACGAACTCCAGAAGATTGAGGAACGATTCGTTCCTTTCCTCAATATCTGCAAGGAGAACCATACTGCTATCCGCATCGGTGTAAACCATGGTTCGCTCTCCGACCGCATCCGCAACCGCTATGGCGATACTCCGGAAGGCATCGTAGAGAGTTGCATGGAGTTTCTTCGCATCTGCAAGAAAGAGAATTTCCACGATGTGGTCATCAGTATCAAGTCATCCAATACCGTGGTGATGGTGCGCTCTATGCGCCTCTTAGTGGATGAGATGGAGAAGGAAGGAATGAACTACCCTCTTCACCTGGGCGTTACCGAAGCCGGCGAAGGTGAAGATGGAAGAATCAAGAGTGCCGTGGGCATCGGTGCGCTTCTGGCTGATGGCATCGGTGATACCGTGAGAGTAAGTCTGAGCGAGGAACCTGCGGCTGAGATTCCTGTAGCCCGCCATCTGGTGGATTATATCGGAAAGAAACAGGGTCAGCTGATGATTCCTGCTGCGGCTTGTCCTTCTTTCGACTGGTTGCGCCCTACACGCCGGGAAACCGAGGCTGTAGGTAATATCGGTGGCACTCAGGTGCCTGTAGTCATCAGCAACCGTATCAATGGTGAGAGCACGATTTGTGAGAATAAGGATGCACAACCCGACTATATATATATAGGTGGAAAGATGCCTAAGCAGTTTGTGCCAGGACAGAGCTATATCGTAGATTACAACGTCTATGAGACCCTCAACTGCAAGCCTGAGACTACAGGTGCCAAACTCTATCCTATCTTCCCTGCTATAGCTATGCCGTTCATCGCCAGCATCAAGGCAGACATCAAGTTCCTCACGCTCCAGTTTGGTACTCCTGCCGAAGAATACATCGCTTGCTTGAAGAATCATCCGGAGGTGGTAGTCATCTGCGTCAGCAATCACCAGAACCGTTTGGGCGACCAGCGCGCATTGGTTCATGAGATGATGAATGCCGGCTTGAAGAACCCTGTTGTCTTTGCGCAGATGTACCAGCACAGCAAAGAAGAGAAGAGCGACTTCCAGTTGGAGGCTGCTGCCGACATGGGTGCGCTGATGATAGATGGTCTGACCGATGGTATCTGGTTGATGAACAATGGCGACATCCCTGCCCAGACCATTGATGAGACTGCTTTTGGAATACTTCAGGCTGCTCGTCTGCGTACCAGCAAGACCGAGTATATCAGTTGTCCTGGTTGCGGAAGAACCCTCTACGATCTCCGCGAAACCATTGCCAAGATCAAGGAGGCCACCAAGCACCTGAAGGGTCTGAAGATTGGCATCATGGGCTGCATCGTGAATGGTCCTGGCGAAATGGCAGATGCCGACTATGGCTATGTGGGCGCCGGTCCTAACAAGGTAAGCCTCTACCGCAAGCAGGTTTGCATAGAGAAGAATATCCCGCAAGAAGTGGCAGTAGAGCATCTGCTTGCCCTCATTGATGCGGATAAGAAATAAAGATGGTATAAATCGAATTTACAAGCAGCCGTGTTCTAACACGGATTGTACTTCATAGATTAAAATTGAACTCTTGAAGTCCTCGGTACGAGATGTATCGGGGACTTTTTTGTGTACTTCTACATTTATATCAGGGCTGCCTTTGAACTGAACATCCATGGGATTCTTATTTTTCCACCAGAACCTCCTTCTCTTCATAACGGTCGAAGCCGATGCTCATGTCAGCACCATGCTCCCGGAAGATGGAGAGAAGGCGTTCCTGTATGTAGGGAGGGATGTCAATCTCGCCACTCCTTGCCTTATAAAACCTGCGACGGGTATAAGGCGTATGGGAATAGAAATAACGGGTTCTGCCCGATGGGATGGTATTGTAAATGCGCAGGAATCCCCTCGCCCATACTTGCTTTTCTGCAACAAGATGATAGGGACACTTCTCGCCTTCACTCACCAGATGCTTCACATTGAGCACCTCAAAGGTGTCGGCATTGGCAAGCGCCTTGACATACTGCGCATAACGGGCGCAAGTGTTGCTACGTGTGCAGGATGCCATAGGGCAAACTACACAATGTGGAATATTCTTCATACTTTCTTTTATTTTTAAGTTATTTATAATTCATAGAAAAAGGCTCAGACAGAGAGGGTAAAGCTCAGAGATAGAATGCTGGAATTCAGAGATAGCGTTTTAACTTACTATGGCACATTTGTGCCCTGGCTGAGGGCACAAATGTGCCTTAGGCAAGTAAAATCATAACTCTGAGCTTTACAACTGAAAACAAGTCATTTCGCTCTCGTAAAACAGGGATACCGGAATTTGAAATCCGATACGATGTTTTGCCTTCACCCTTCACCTTTTCTTCTGGAATGCCGATAAACACTGGGGCTCCGAGGGTGAAGGGTAAAATTTAACCCTTCACCACCCTTCACCCACCTGTCACCCAATCAAGCAGCAGAAACAAGCAGATAAGCCTGCCCCCTCTTAGTATGCTTATTGGAGCATCCCATCAGTCTGAGCGTCTGGCCAATTTTCACTTTCAGACTCATGCTTGGCAGCAACATAGGATACTGCTCATGGAGCACATTATACACCTCTGAACAATTCATCCACTTCGCCTTCTCTTCTTCCCCCGGCACTCGGAAACAAGTCTTGAGCATCGTCTCCAAATCATCGGTTTTGAAGAAAGCTAAATTACGTTCCTGCAAGCGAATCACCTCCTCATTGGAGAACCAATAAGGTATCTTCTTATCCCTCAATTCATACATTACTTGCGCATAGAGCTGGTCGTAATAGACGACCGAGGCGTTGTCTATATGATGACCGGAAGGGATGTGAATACAGATGAATCGGCGACTTCCCGTTGGGTCGCAGAGCGGATGCTCATCATTGGTGGTGCCCAGGAAGGAAGCATAGCGGGGACGGTCTGCCTGCGCCTTGCCGAAGATAGGACGGCCGTTCACCTTTACCTTGGAGAGGGTCTGTTTCAGCTTGCCCTGCTGGTTAGGTCCCATGTTGGCAAACTCGTCTATATTGACATAGAGGTTGTGAGTGAGCGCCATCTCTGCATCAAACTTATTGCCGAAGTTGATGTGGTCGAGGAAATACTGGCGCAGGTGCTCAGGCAAGAGACGATTGGCAAAGGTACTCTTTCCGCAACCCTGTGAACCAATCAATACAGGCACCACCTCGTTGCCATGCAGCGTATCCATCTGCAGCCAATGAGCCACCGCAGAACGGAGCCAGATGGCGCACCATGACAGTTGCTCACTTGTCAGCCCCGGTATTCTGCTGAACAGTTCGGCAACATGGTTCTTGCCGTCCCACTTGGGCAATCCCATGAGATAAGCTCGGATAGGATCAAAGTCAGGAACGACATCAGAGCAGATGTATTCCTCGATGTCCTGTCGGGGCGACTTCTTGCCTCCCACTCCCATTTTTTTGGCAGCTCTGACTATGGAGTTGACCTTCTCCTTGGTCATCACCTCCCATTTCAGATTGCTATTCTGAAGAGTGGTCTCTTCTTTCTCATCAACAGAAGAAGCCTCATCAACAGAAGATACCTCAACATCAGGAGATGCTCCATCATCAGGGGAAGCTCCATCATCAGGAGAATCCCCTTCTATGTCCTTCAGAACAGCCATTTCCGTCTTTCCGCTAAGCAAATTACGACGGAAGGCATAGTGCTCTTCCATAAAACTCTCTACCATATAGATAGAAGATCCGCTACCTGTCATCAATAATGACATCTCATTTAGTTGTTTGTTCATAATTTATTTTTTTATATTAATGATTAATTAATTAGCTATTGTCATATCATTCTGCAAGCCTCGCCTTCCAACTTGCTCCTTTTTTGGCTCAGGTGCGGAAGTCCGTGGATGGCCCACCAGGCATGTTAACCGAAGATCATCATCATACGGTACATGAAGAAAGGCAAGTCTGCTACTCCTCTCACCTGCGCCCGAAACCCCTTCATCT
>OBKV01000162.1_pt1 | contig 69565 bp, 49 predicted proteins | sample 1517301 | NCBI WGS metagenome assembly OBKV01 (sample SAMN04571685, study PRJEB22368) | human gut metagenome | biome: human gut; material: stool | host: Homo sapiens | place: Luxembourg | collected 2012-06-29 | reverse complement strand
GGCTACTCGCCCCCAAACCCCTCGGTGTTTTCAGGTATAGATTATTAAGCCTGAAACCCCTCAGATTTTTGCACTTCTATTGAGAACTTGCCATATTATTTTTATTTAAGGTATTTTCGTTTCGGTTTCGGTGCAAAAGTTACGTAATCGTTTTCGTAGTTTTAGTTCATTTTGGTTCATGTTTTTCTGAGATTCTCAAAATGATTTATTATTTTTGCCACCAAAATAAACTAGCAAATGAATTAAACTGCAATACAGTTATTCATCAACTAAATTTAATTTATAAACTTAAAAATAAACGATTATGAAGAAATTCTTTACTCTTATCGCAGCCGTAGCTTTGGCTGCTAGTGTTAATGCTCAGGGAACTTATGCTGTGCAGGTAGGTGACAAGGTGAATGCTGGTGATCAGATTAAATCTGTAGAGAACATCACTCTTACTTATATGGAGAATGATGGTACAGCTTTCGCTGATGGTAAGGCTACCGATAACTGGGCTGATGCTGATTTCGGTGCTTACGTTTGTGGCAAGAACAATGGTAAGTTGGTCTCAGAAGCAGAACCTACAGGTTGTGTTTATAAATTTGAAACTGCAAAGGCAGGTTCACTTACTGTTGCTATTCAGTTGAATAAAGAAAAAGGTTTGCATGTGTTAGGTTCTGACTTTACTGAGTTAAGTTTGACTTCTTATAATTTGCCTGCTGCCAAGGATGGTGCTTCTCAGGAGTTCACACAGAACGAGAAGGGCGAGAACATCATTGCAGAGAAGTCTAATGGTACTGTAACATTCAGCGTTGCTGAGGGTGGTACATACTATGTACTCGCTGCTGGTACTAAGATGGGCTTCTACGGCTTCAAGTATGTGACAGGCACATCTACTGGCATCTCTGATATTCAAGCTCCAAAGTCTTCTAAGGATGGCGCAACATTCAATCTCTTAGGTCAGAAAGTTGCAAATGATGCTAAGGGTATTGTTATCAAGAATGGTAAAAAGTTCATTAATAAATAATTTCCTTTTGAAAGCGTAAAAAGGTTAATCATAGGTTTAAGGATATAGTTTAGTTACCCCCTGTCGGCAATATGCTGGCAGGGGATTTTTATTTGTTTTATCTTGCGATATAATCTATCTTTTTCTATGATATGGTATGGTTCCGACAAGGTTATCCTATTTGATAACCTTGTCAGTCTTTATAGTCCCATTCGTCAATTCTATCTTTCTGATGTTTACTCCTTTATTGGGAGTGGGTAATTTTGTACCATTCAGGGTATAGTAGGTGATGGATTTGATGGCGCTATTGCCTACTTCCTGGTCATTCTCTATCTGAGAAATTCCGGTGGAAACGGTAGTTGGATAATACTCATCTACTCCTGAAAGGGCATCCTGGTTTTCTGCCTTCATGATATTCTCTACCAGAGAGTTGGCATAGACCTCGATATTTGTATAATAACGCTTCTCGTCGAGCGAGTAGGTGATGGCATCGGAAGCGTCGTTTGGATTCAGACCGTTTGCCTTCTCCCATTCGTCTTGTATGCCATCCTTGTCTGTATCAAAGTCGGCAGGACGTGTGCTGGTTCCGAAGTTGTCTTCCGTATATCCTTTCACATCTGATACCTTGTCGATGATACCTGGAGAGTTGGTGATACTTCCCTTGTAGGTTGCAGTACCTGTTTTGGCTTCTTCCATGTATCGAGCATCTATTTCGTCGCGATAGAGGGATGCTCCTACATAGGCTAAAACCTTTTTGTATGCTTCGGCAGCAGAGTGGGTGGTTACTTGTCCTGTTGGAGCAGGTTCGTCCATCTTAATCTTGACACAGGACTTGCCGCTGATGGTGGTATGAGCCACTGCATCGCCATAGAAGTTGTTGGCATCCGGACTATAGTATTCGCCGTTCAGGCTTGGAACGCCCTTGTCATAGCTGACACCTTTCCAGTCTTTGTTCTCTGTCTTCTGACCTTTGGTGGTCTCGGTCGTATTACCATTAATATAATAACGGCTGGTCATGTCGTATAATTCTGGATGATTTTTGTCGGAGTTGCTCTGTGTAGAAAGTGTGACAAGGGTGATACGGTCTTGGCTTCCTCGCTCTTTACCTGTGCTCACATCTACTTTGAGTCCATTCAAAGTTGTACCTTTCAAACTATGGCTTGGACCAGCCTTGTAGTAGTTGTTGACGATATTGATCTGTCCGCCACCAGGACCGCCATAGCAGGTTCCTTGAGCATTATACATCACGCAGTTGCGGAAATCGACGTTCTCTGCCTGTACGGCGTTTTGCCATTTGTAGGTGCTGTATTCCTTGTTGGAAGTATAGCCTGTCCATCCATATCGTGCACCATTGAAACGAGGGCCACGGTTCATGAGATGAGCTACAAAGTTATGATGGAAGCTTGCCAACTTACCGCCCCAGATGCCGCCATAGCCATGAGCACCCTTGGAGTGACCAGGGTTGGTGAGGCTCTCTGCCACGGTACACCACTGCATGGTGAAGTTGTTGTTGTCATAGAACGAAGCCACCTCGTCGATACTCCAGCTGAAGGAGCAGTGGTCGTAGATGATGCCGGTCTTATTGCGCTGCCATGAAGCATCAGCTCCGTCGTTGATGTCTTTCTCCTGTCCACGGCGAATGCGAAGGAAGCGGATGATGTTGTTGCTACCCGGTTGAACCGTATAATAGCGCAGGGTGATGCCTGGCGAAGGGGCAGTCTGTCCAAGAATCGTGATATTGTCTGCGAATTTAAGGTCAGACTTCAGCGCAATCACACCAGCCACATCGAAGACGATGATCTTATTGCCTGACTTGACAGCCTCTCTGAAAGAGCCAGTTCCGCTGTCATTGAGATTCGTTACATGTACGATTTTGCCGCCTCTACCACCCGTTACGTATCTTCCGTGACCTTCGGCTCCAGGAAAGGCAGGGGCTTGCGCCATGGATGCTGCGCTGATGAGCGAAGCTGTCCATAGTGTAAAAACTTTCTGTTTCATTTGTTTCAGTATGTTATTTTGTTAGATTTTTTTTTCTGATAATTTGTTTTGAAACTAATACATTGACAAAGTTAAGCATAAAATATGTAATAAGTGGAGTTTTCCTTTTCTTTTATATATTTTTATGACAAAATGGGCCTTCTTCATGGTGTGATTGAATGTAGAGAATAAAAAATCCCAGTTTCTCGTCTGTTACAACGTGAAACTGGGATTTGATGTTAGGGGATCTGATAAATGAAATTGTATCCTATCAGATTATTTTGTTTACTTTTACTTCTGGATAAACTTCTTGCCAGCCTTAATGACTACACCCTTGTATGCCTTACCTACCTTCTGACCTGCGAGGTTGTAAGCAGGAGCATTCTCCAGTGTTGCATCGGTTGTGATGTTGTTGATGCCAGTGGTAGTAGAGATAGCTTCAATTGGTATAACCTCCTGAACGTTCTTGAAAATAGCACCAAAAATACCCTTTACAGAATAAGTCTCGCCTTCAGTCAAGTTGGCAACGCCACCAATCTTTGCGTTATTGTCTTCTGGTGTGCTAAATTTGTCGTAAATCATAATCTTGCTGTCACCATCGTTTGCGTAGTAATTATACTTACCTGTTTGATATTCTTCTTTGCTGAACTTAAAGTTCTTGATGAGTACGAGGTCATTCATGTACTTGTTCGCAACAATATCGGCAACAGTTGCAACTATAGGCTTGGCGGCCTCTGTGCTCTCCTGAATGGTGAGATCTTCATCTGTAGTGCCAGCATTCTTTGCTAAGTAAGGTACACCATAATTTAATGCTAAGTCTACTTTTACAGTACCTGTGATAGTGCTGTTGACAGGCATATTGAAGTCCAATGTTCTCAACTCAATAGCGGCATCGCCCTCGCGAACGTAAGTGTTAACTGTACCATTGTAATTGTTAACATACAAAACCTTTGCATTGGTGAGCTTGAGGTTCAAGTTTGAAGTTGCTTTCGTATAGTTAGCTAACAAGTCCTTCACACTTGGGACATCAGTATAGGTGATTTCCTGTTTGCCTTTATAAACTTTTACTTCGTCCAAAAAGAATCTATTTTTTGATGCGCTGTTTGCCTCAAAAGTAATTTTGAAATCAGCAGTAATGTTAGTGATGTAAAGAGTTATTTCGGCGAAATTTTCATTAGAAATAGTTGCCGTATTTGCTTCCAATGTACCATTGGATGTGCTAAGTTTAATCTTATTACCATCATCTTTCCAAGCTCCAACTTTGATTTTTAAAGTTGCATCACCTTTAATGCCAGAAATAGATGGAGAGATGATTTTTCCAGCTGCTTTTGAAGTTCCTATTATCGCGCATTTAGAACCTGCTGTAGCTTTTGTTCCTACCCAGCCTGCATTATCTGTATAGTCGTCAGATAAATCTTTGTTTCCAGATATATTTGCCCATATACCATCATTGCCACCTTTTCCAGCACAGTTGTCAAAAGTCTCTGTAAAAATAGCGTCTTGTCCAAAGCTGAAATTAGCAATTAATGCCAAAACAGCGATCATTGAAATGCGTAAAATTTTATTCATAAACGTAAGATTTAAAAGATTAATTAATGTTTTATTTAACTCTTATGTGAAGAAATTGCAAACGAGCGCAATGAAAGACAACTTTCAGATTGCCGAGTGCTCTTATCTTCTTTTGCAAAGATAGTAAAAATATGAATTGGTTGTTTCAAAAAACGCATTAAAATTTGATGAATATACCAAAAAGTACAAAAAAAGGTGGAAAAGAACATTAATAAGTCCTTTTCCACCTCAGTATTTTCTAAATTTTCTGTGTATTATAGTTCTCCTGTGCGTTCAGGTAGCTCTATATCAGCAAGCTATTCTGCCTTTAGTCCCTGCTGTTCCATCTCCAAACTTGCCCAGATAAATGGGCCTACACCCTTAGGGTCATTGTCACGGATTGGTTCGCTCATGTAATATTCAAAGCTTCCGTCACGCTTATAGTTTGGCTTCTTTACGTATGGACCATCGCCAGGACCGAGACCGCTTACACTGCAGCACTTGGTCAGACTGATGGTCTTGTCAGGGTTCACCTGGATGAATTCCTTCAAGATTCCCTTGTAAGCCTTGATGCCGGCATCACGATATTGTTCTGCGAGGTAACCCTTGCGATAACCCTTCAGAAGTACATAGGCAAACATGCTGGATGCTGTACTCTCCAGATAGTTGCGAGGATCCTTTACGTCCATCACATCATACCATACACCGGTTTTCTTATCCTGATACTTCACGACACTTGCCATCGCCTTGTTGAGCAGTTCGATCACTTCACCACGGCGGACATAGTCCTCTGGCATTGCATCGAGACATTCGGTCATTGCCATCACATACCATCCCAAGGCTCTTGCCCAAGTATGCTGGCTCTTTCCATTCTCCTTGTCAGCCCAGAACTGCTGATGCGTCTCATCCCAAGCATGTTTCCAGAGCTGAGTCTTCTCATCGTATGTACGCTTGTCAGTCTTGATCATCTGGTCAACGGCATCATCGAGGTATTTCTTTGCCTTCTTTGGTTTCATGGTCTGCACCGCATAGTTGCAGTAGAAAGGCAAGCCCATAAAGATACCGTCGAGCCAAACCTGGTTGGCATAGATAGCTTTGTGCCAATAAACACCTTCCTTGGTACGAGGTTGCTTCTGCAACTGCTTGAAAAGTGTCTTCAGTGCCTTATCGGTACCCTCAGAAGGGAAGAGGTTGTGCATACGGAGGATGAATTTAGCCGTGCGCACATTGTCGAGATTGAAATCCTCGTACTTGTAACCGGTGATATTGCCCTGTTCGTCAATCATCTTGGCAGGGTATTCCTTCAGGTAGTTGAGGATAGCCTCATTGTTGGCTTCAGCATCCTTGCCCTTGAAAGTACTCTTGTTGTCCTTATAATATAAATAGGTGTCGAGCATACCTTCCATCTCGATGCCCATCACGTAGCTCCACTTAGGTTTGCTGCTGAAATCGAGCAGGTATGGATGAGCCACACGGCTCATCTCGCTATGGGTAAGCCACTCGCTGTATGCCTGGTATGGACGGTCTTCCTTGTTGAGAATGAGGGAACCGTTGATGATGAGATTGTCGAACTTCACATCACGGGTCTTGCCGGTAATTTTGACAGGCTGTTTGATGACACCATCAAACTTACAGTTCTTGACGGTGATATCAGTTACGTTCTCTACCTGGTCACGACCAACGATGAGCACACCATAGTTGCTTTTCTTGCAGGTTACATTTTCCACATACACCTGAGATACGCTTGGTTCAAAACCGCGATAGCAGATTTCCTTTGGCTCGTAGTCGAGGTTGATCTTTACGACAGCTTCCTTGCATTGACCCACAGTGACGTTGCGCATGTTGATGTTCTTGATGACACCACCGCGGCAGTTGTTGGTCTTGATGCGCAGGATGCGGTCGAGGTGAGGAGAGTCCATTTCGCAATCTTCGGCATATACATTCTCGCATCCGCCAGAGATTTCACTTCCGATAACCACACCGCCATGTCCATCTTCCATCTTACAGTTGCGGATGATGATGTTCTTGGAAGGTTGGTTCCAGAGACGACCATCATTGTTGCGTCCGCTCTTGATGGCGATACAGTCATCGCCGGTATGGAAAATACAGTTCTGGATGAGCACATTCTCGCAAGCCTCAGGGTCGCATCCGTCACCATTAGGACCTTCATTCCAGATGGTCACACCATCTACGGTGATGTTCTTGGAGAGCAGAGGATGGATAACCCAGAAAGGAGAGTTGAGCATCTTGACACCCTGAATGAGGATGCGCTCAGAACGTACGAAGTTGACGAGCTGTGGGCGCAGCCCTTGTCCCTTACCAAATTTTCTTTCGTCGAAAGGCACGCCGTCTTCAGCCTGTTTCAGCAATTTGGCACGTGAGCCGAGTCGCTGTGCTTCCTTGGTAATGCCTTCCTGGTAACCGAAACGTGGATGCCCATTCATAGGCCACCAGGTCTCGTTGTTACCACCACCGTCGATGGTACCCTTACCCGTGATGGCGATGTCAGTCACCTTGTAGCCATAGATGCATGGAGAATAGTTCCAGCAAGCCAGACCTTCCCAAGAAGTACGGACGAGTGGATAGAGATTGGTATCGAAAGCGAATTTCAGGGTCGCACCTTCCTCGAGAACGAGGTTGACATGACTTTTCATTTCGATGGCACCTGTGTTCCAGGTTCCTTTCGGTACAATCACCTTACCGCCACCTTTTTTGGAAACCAGAGAGATGAGTCGGTTGATAGCCTTCTGGTTTTGGGCTGCAGACGCATTGGTCTTGGCACCAAAAGAAGAGATGACAAACTGGCGCTCATGAAGTTGAGGCTTTAGAATACTTTGTTCGATCTGCTTGTACTCCTGTTCGTTCCATCCCGATGCAAAAGCGAGGGTAGGGAAGAGTAGTAAGGCAAGCAACAACGTTTTTAAGTGTTTCATGCTTGTTGTTCTGTTTGTAGATTTATATTAAATTTTGATTTGGCTTGGTTTAGAACCTTATCTTTTATAAAGATACTGCAAAGATACGATTTTATTTTGTAATGTACACGCACACAATGTTAAAAAAGTAATTTTGCCTTAAAAAAGTTTGGAGATAATCGGAAAAAGGCGTATATTTGCACCCGTAATACTTTAAAGACGTTTGCTTCAAAGTATTCATTTTTGGTTGGCTACGTCCTGTAACCAACCTTTTTTATGTTAAAATTTTGGTGGTTTCTCAGAAAATTATTATCTTTGCCAACGATAATTAACTTATATCGTGCAATTCTTTAAAAAAATAGCCTATTGATTAGACATTTACTTAATTAAAAATAAAGGATTAAGAAATGAGAAATCTACAAGATTTGACCGACGAGGAGTTGGCCCTTCTTTATGTCGAAGGTAACAATCGTGCCTTTGACGTGCTGCTTTCGCGCAATGAAGTGAAGTTGTTTACATACATCATGTTCTTTGTGCGTGATCAAGAGGTGGCTAATGACATCTTCCAGGAAACGTTTTTGAAGGTGGTAAGCAAACTTCAGAACCACGAATATTCTGCAAACGGAAAATTCGGAGGCTGGTTGTTGCGTATTGCTCATAACGTCATGATGGATATGTATCGTGGTCAGCGCTATAAGTATGTCGTAGAATCGAAAGACGACAATGATCTGTCTAATATCGGTGGTGATGATTTGTTGGAAGCAAATGCAGAAGTTAATTTGATTAATATCCAGATTCTTTCTGATGTCAGAAAGATGATGGAGCAGTTGCCTGTTTTACAGCGTGAAGTAGTGTATATGCGCTACTATCAGCAACTCACATTCAAGGAAATCGCTGAGGCTACAGGTGTAAGTATCAATACCAGTCTCGGAAGAATGCGCTATGCTCTTCTCAATCTTCGCAGAATGGCTAAGAAGCATGACGTATATCTTCAGTTAGACTAGTATTGAATATTTTATTTCCGGAGGCTTAATCCTCTGGCTGTTTCAATTCTTTGAGGGCATGGATGGTGGAAATAGGATCTGTGCTCTTAAACACATAACTTCCACTTACCAGTACGTTGACTCCTGCTTTGGCCAGGCGTGGGGCTGTTTCTGCCTGTACGCCACCATCTACTTCGATGAGGGCGTTGGAGTGTGAATCCTTGATGAGTTTTCTCAGTCTTTCCACCTTCTTGATGGTGTTCTCGATGAACTTCTGTCCTCCGAAACCTGGGTTTACACTCATCAGCAATACCATATCTACATCGCAGATGATATCTTCCAGTACGCAGACTGGAGTAGATGGATTCAGTGTAACACCCGCTTTCATGCCAGCCGCATGAATCTGCTGGATGATACGGTGCAGGTGGGTACATGCTTCGTAATGTACATTCATCATCATGGCACCAGTCTTGGCAGTCTGCTCGATGTATTCTTCCGGATGTGCTATCATGAAATGCACATCAAGAGGTTTCTTGCAAACCTTGGCTACGGCTTCAAGAACAGGAAAACCAAAAGAGATATTGGGCACGAATACCCCATCCATAATGTCCATGTGGAGCCAGTCGGCTTCACTCTGATTAATCATTTCAACTTCGCTTTTCAGATCCAGAAAATTGGCTGAAAGCAAAGATGGTGATACCAATGTCTTCATATTTTGAGTTCGTTAGTTAAGACAGTACACCTCGTACTTACCATTCCTCTTAATCGTTCGATAGGTATATGCTATCTGTTTGATAATGCTGATCGTCCTTTTGGATGGTCTCATTTCTTCGGAAGTAAAAACTTGCTTCATAGGCGTTACTGTTATGATAGTTAATATAATGATACTAAGATTCAGTTTATTTCTTCATCTTTATTAGTATAACGAAAGATTTTCTACTTTATTACATTTGAAATGTATTTTTTTTATCAACTTGACTCTTGCCTTATTATATATATAATAATGTATAGTGGCTTGAAACACTTGATTTTACCCCAAAAAGTAGCTTTTAATTACTTATTTCTGTTAAATTCTAAAATTTTTCGCCAAAAAGTTTGTAGTTTGATAGAAAAAGTGTACTTTTGCAATTGAATTTAAAAATAAACAATATGATGACAACATTCGTATCTTCAACAGCATGGTGGTGGCGTATCTCAAGATTTAAAAAGTCGTGAGACGATAAGCCGTGCGTGGATATGAATCCATGATATAACTAAGGCCTGCCGTACTTACGACAGGTCTTTTTTCATATATTTACCTCAGGAATGGGGGATTGGGAATAGAAAATAAAAAAATAAAATATAGGAGAAGAAATTATGGAAATGAAGGACATTTTGAACAGAATGTTGAATCACGAGGAACTTTCCCGTGAGGAAACCAAGAACATCATCGTGGGTATCACCAAGAGTGAGTTCCCAGAGGAGCAGATTACCGCTTTGCTTACCGGTTTGCAGATGCGAGGCGTTACCGTAGATGAACTGTTGGGTTTCCGTGATGGTATCTTGGCTACCGGCGTTCCTGCCATCTTAGATTGCGACCGATACATAGATGTGGTTGGTACAGGTGGCGACCGCAAGAATACTTTCAATATTTCTACTACCGCTTGCTTCGTCATTGCTGGTGCAGGTTATAAGGTTGCCAAGCATGGTAATTATGCGGCTACTTCTGTGAGCGGTGCTTCGAATGTCATCAAAAACCATGGAGTGCAGTTTACTGATGATTTGGATAAGTTGAACCGTTCTATCAATGAGGCTGGTATCGTCTATCTCCATGCCCAACTCTTTGCCAAGGCAATGAAGTTTGTAGGTCCTATCCGTAAGGCACTCCAATTCCCAACCGTATTCAATCTCCTCGGTCCACTGGTTAATCCAAGTCAGCCTAAATGCCAGTTGCTCGGTGTAGCCAACCTGGACCAGATGCGACTCTATAATCAGGTTTATCAGAAATTAGGTATCGATTATGGTATTGTAAATAGCATCGACGGCTACGATGAGATTTCCCTGACCAGTGATTTCAAGGTAACGACCAATCATTATGAGCGCATCTTCAAGCCACAGGATCTTGGTTTTGAAATTGCTAAACCAGAGGAAGTGAGAGGTGGTGCCACAGAGGAAGAGGCTAAGGAAATCTTTGATGCCGTACTTGCGAACCGTGCATTGCCTGCCCAGAAGAATATCGTACTTACCAATGCCGCCTTCGGTATTCAGGTTATGGAGAAGGGAAAGAAGAGTATTGAGGAATGCGTGGAGATTGCACGAGAGAGCATCGATAGTGGCAAGGCACTCGCTACATTCAAGAAATTTGTAGAACTGAATAGTTAAGTATAGAGTGAAGAACGAAGAGTGAAGAGTGAAGAATTCAAATGTTTGAGGGCGTATGCCTCATTTCTCATTTAACATTTCTCATTTAACATTTAACATTGAAAATGGCTGATATTTTAGAAGAAATTGTCGCTCATAAGCGAATCGAGATAGAACAGCGCAAGCGCTTCATCCAACCCCGGCAGATGATTTCCCTGACGGAACAGAAGATGCAGGCGGATGACGGACTGGTACCTGGAGGCAGCATGCGCAAGGCACTGATGGAGTCCTCTACGGGTATCATCGCTGAGTTTAAGAGAAAATCGCCGTCCAAGGGATGGATCAAGGAGGAGGGTAAGGCAAGTATCATTCCGTTGGCTTATCAGGAGAATGGAGCTTCTGCTCTCAGCATCCTTACCGATATCGACTACTTCGGCGGTTATGATGAGTTTATACAGGAGGCTCGCCACGTGGGGGTTCATATACCTATATTATATAAGAACTTCGTTATCGAGGAATACCAACTCCTGCAGGCGAGATATTGCGGTGCTTCTGCCGTACTCCTGATAGCTGCCTGTCTGACGAAAGAGGAATGTAAGCGTCTTCTTGATATGGCGCACCAACTCGGAATGGAAGTACTCTTGGAGATGCACAACGACCGGGATTTCGAATATGCAGAACTCGAACCTGATATGTATGGCATCAATAATCGCAATCTCGGTACCTTTGTTACCGATGTGGAAAACAGTTTCCGCCTGGCAGAGCAGTTGCCGAAGGATGTGTGCAGAGTCAGCGAAAGCGGTATCTCCCATCCGGAAGTTGTCAAAAGGCTCCGTGAGGAAGGCGGTTTCCGTGGCTTCCTGATGGGAGAGCAGTTTATGAAACAGGCTGACCCGGGACAAGGACTTGCGGATTTTCTGAAGCAACTGGAAATCAATGATGAGTTCAGATGAAAATACTAACGAGAAAAAAGAAAGAGCAATGAATACAGATAAAATGTTGGTTAAGGTGTGTGGTATGCGTGATGCCGATAACATTCGCGAAGTATCCCAACTCGGGGTTGATATGATAGGATTCATCTTCTATCCGGAGTCACCGCGGTTTGTGCAGATGATCAGCAGCAAGGCTGGCATTATACCAGACTATTCGGAAGAGCGTATCGAACTTGCGATGGCGCGTAAGACTGCTGAGACTCAAAAGCAACCGGCAAGGGTGGGAGCCTTTGTGGATGATATGCCCCAGAACATCGTGACACGTGTCTATAATTACCGTCTCGACTACATCCAGTTGCATGGTAATGAACCTCGTGAAACCATCGAGAATCTCCGTGCTACCATCGATCCCGACATCAAACCCAATATCAGGATCATCAAGGCTATCAGCGTAAGCTCAGCCGAGGATATCCAGAAATATAAGGAGTATGCAGGCGCTGTTGACCTCTTCCTTTTCGACACCAAATGTAAGACGGTCGGTGGAAGTGGTGAGCAGTTTGATTGGCAAGTTCTGCAGCAGTACGATGGCGAGACCCCATTCCTCCTGAGTGGCGGTATCGGACCGGAAGATGTAGAACGGCTGAAAGCCTTCCAGCACCCGAAGTGTATCGGTATCGATTTGAATTCGAAATTTGAAATCGAACCTGCTCTGAAAGATGTAGAGAAACTCAGGAAATTCCTTTTAAAGGTAAAAAGGTAAAAAAGTAAAAAGGTAAAAAGAGCATTCTTGTTCTTAAAGGTAAAAAAGTAAAAAAAACAAAAAATGAATAAGATAAATGCATTATTTGCAAACAATAAAGACCGCAAGCTTTTGAGCTTGTATTTCTGTGCCGGTTGTCCAACCTTCGAGGGCACAGGTGCTGTCATCAAATCCATGGAACGCCATGGCATCGATATGATTGAGGTGGGCATTCCTTTCAGTGACCCTTTGGCTGACGGACCAGTCATCCAGAGTGCAGGTACCAAAGCCTTGAAGAACGGAATGACCGTGAAGGCGCTCTTCGGTCAGCTCAAGGCCATCAAGGATGAAGTGCAATTGCCATTGGTTCTGATGGGTTATCTCAACCCTATCATGCACTATGGCATCGAGGCTTTCTTCCAGAGTTGTGTGGAGAGCGGTGTGAGTGGCACCATCATTCCAGACCTTCCTTTCGATGACTATCTGAAAGTGGTGAAGCCGATTGCCGACAAGTATGACATCCGTGTCATCATGATGATTACACCGGAGACCAGCGAGGAGCGCATCCGATTCATCGATGAGCATACCGATGGTTTCATCTATATGGTCAGTTCTGCCAGCATCACAGGAGCACAGAGTAGTTTTGGTGATGCCAAACTCGCTTATTTCAATCATATCAACAGTATGAATCTCCGCAACCCTCGTATGATTGGTTTCGGAATCAGTAACAAGCAGACTCTGACCAGTGCACAGGACAATGCGGCCGGTGCTATCATTGGAAGTAAATTCGTGACATTACTCAATGAAGTGGGTGATCCGGATAAGGCGCTCGACCTGCTTTTCGAGGCACTCAAGAATTAAGTGAAGAGTGAAGAACGAAGAGTGAAGAATTAAGTGAAGAGTGAAGAACGAAGAGTGAAGAATTAAGTGAAGAGTGAAGAACGAAGAGTGAAGAATTAAGTGAAGAGTGAAGAACGAAGAGTGAAGAATTCATCAGTTTCGTTTGTGACTCAAGGGCGAAAGCCTAATTTAACATTTAACATTTTACATTTGTCATTTAATATTAGATTGCGATGTATCAAGTTGACGATAAAGGATTTTTTGGAAAATTCGGTGGCGCATACGTGCCAGAGATATTATATAAATGTGTGACAGAACTCCAGGAGGCTTACAAGCCTATCATCGAGAGTGAGGAATTCAAGAAAGAGTATTACGCTCTGCTGAAAGATTATGTGGGTCGTCCTTCACCTCTCTATTATGCCAAGCGCATGAGTGAGAAGTACGGATGCCAGCTCTATCTGAAGCGTGAAGACCTGAACCATACTGGTGCTCATAAGATCAATAATACCATCGGTCAGATTCTGATGGCAAAGAAGATGGGCAAGACCCGTATCATTGCCGAGACTGGTGCCGGTCAGCATGGTGTGGCTACAGCTACGGTCTGCGCTCTGATGGATATGAAGTGCGAAATCTTCATGGGTGCTACCGACGTTGAGCGTCAGCATACCAATGTGGAGCGTATGAAGATGTTGGGTGCTAAGGTTAATCCTGTAAGAACGGGTAATATGACCTTGAGCGATGCCTGTTCAGAAGCTATCCGCGACTGGTGCTGTCATCCTCAGGATACTTTCTATATCGTGGGCAGTACGATGGGTCCACATCCTTATCCTGATATCGTGGCAAAGATGCAGAGTGTGATTTCAGAGGAACTGAAATGGCAGTTGGAAGAGAAGATTGGCCGTGATTATCCTGACTATCTTATCGCTTGTGTGGGTGGCGGAAGCAATGCTGCGGGTACCATCTATCACTATATCGATGACGAGCGTGTACAGATATACTTGGCTGAGGCTGCCGGTCATGGTATCGATACCAACTATACGGCTGCTACCATGCACTGCGGTACAGAAGGTATCATTCATGGTGCGCGTACTCTCGTGATGCAGACCGAAGACGGACAGATAGAAGAAGCCTTCACCATCAGTGCCGGTTTGGATTATCCAGGCATCGGACCAATGCATGCCGACTTGGCTACCCGTGGCCGTAGTCATGTGCTTGCCATCAAAGATGATGAGGCTATCTATGCTGGATATGAGTTGACCCGTATGGAGGGTATCATTCCTGCTATTGAGAGTGCCCATGCTGTGGCTGCCTTGAAGAAGATGAAATTCAAGAAGGACGATGTCGTTGTGCTCACAGTTTCTGGACGTGGTGATAAGGACGTGGAGACCTACTTGAGTCATAAGGAAATGGCTAAAGAATACGGAGATTTTTAAAATTAGAGGCTTTAAGCTTCATCATCAAGCGAAGCCTGCTTCATGTGGTTTTGAAATAGGCTTCGATGGTCATTGAAGCCTGCTTCATGTGTCTATGCAATAGGCTTCATTTTTTATCGTTTAAAATATGAGTAGATTCAATTATACAACAAAGACTCGCAAGATTCTCGCCGATCTCTATACACCGGTGGGAGTCTATATGCGACTTCGTGACATATATCCCCAGTCTGCCTTGATGGAGAGTTCCGACTACCATGGCTCAGAGAACTCTCGTTCCTTCATCGGCGTACATCCGATGGCAAGCATCACTGTGGGACACGGTATCGTGACAGTCACTTATCCCGATGGCAAGGTGGAAAAACAGGAACTCCCTGCCTTCGGTGAGGGAAAGGGTGAGGAGTGCAAACTCGCCATCTCCAAGGCAATTAATGACTTTGTCAAGTCTTTCCATGTGGAGGGAGAGGGCAAGGACTTCTGTGGACTCTATGGTTTCACCACTTTCAATGCCGTACGCTACTTTGAGAATATCCCGGTAAAGGATACGACGATGGAAAAGAATGATGCGCCGGATATCTATTATATCATGTATAAGGACATCATCGTTTTCGATCATTACAACAATACGATGGAACTGATTGCGCTTCAAGAGAATTCTTCACTCTTCACTCCTCACTCTTCACTTTCTGAACTGGATGCGCTCCTGAAGGCTATCAACAAGGCAAATGTGAAACCATACGACTTCCATCCTGTGGGAGATACGACTTCTACGCTTACTGATGAGCAACATAAGGAGAATGTAAGAAAGTGCATCCAGCACTGTTTGCGTGGTGATGTCTTCCAGATTGTGGTCAGTCGCCGTTTTGTCCAGAAGTATGAGGGTGATGATTTCAAACTCTACCGTGCGCTTCGTAGTATCAATCCATCACCATACCTTTTCTATTTTGATTTCGGCGGATACCGTATCTTCGGTTCTTCTCCAGAAACCCACAACCGTATCGTAGGCGACAAGGCATTCATAGATCCTATTGCCGGTACTACTAAGCGTACAGGCGATATCGAACAGGACCGCAAGGCTGCTGAGTTCCTGCGCAATGATCCGAAAGAGAATGCAGAGCATGTGATGTTGGTGGATCTGGCACGCAATGACCTGAGTCGCAACTGTCATGGTGTGAAGGTAGATTTCTATAAGGATATGCAGTTCTACAGTCATGTCATTCATCTCGTAAGTCGTGTAAGTGGTACGCTTGATAAGGATGCTGATCATATCAAGGAGTTTATCGATACTTTCCCTGCAGGTACGCTGAGTGGTGCTCCTAAGGTTCGTGCCATGCAGATTATCTCAGAACTGGAGCCTCACAACCGAGGTGCTTATGGCGGTTGCATCGGATTCATCGGACTGAATGGTGACCTCAATCAGGCCATCGTTATCCGTACCTTTATCAGTCGTAATGGTGAGCTCTGGTTCCAGGCGGGTAGTGGTGTCGTAGCCAAGAGCAATGACCAGTATGAACTGGAAGAGTGTAATAACAAGTTGGGTGCGCTCACCAAGGCTATCCATATTGCAGAGCAGTTGTAGGATAGTGATGTAAGTGAAGAGTGAAGAACGAAGAGTGAAGAATTCATATGCTTCCAGTAAGCACTAAACATTAAATATTTTATAAAGATGAAAGTAGTAATCATAGATAATTACGATTCCTTCACCTATAATCTGGCTCATCTGGTAAAAGAGTTAGGTGCAGAGGTGACGGTATTCCGCAACGATCAGTTCCAATTGCGCGAACTGGACCGTTTCGACAAGATCATCCTGAGTCCGGGACCTGGTATTCCTTCTGAGGCAGGTCTTCTGATGGATATCATCAAGACTTATGCTGGCAGAAAACCAATGTTGGGTGTCTGTCTGGGTCATCAGGCGATAGGTGAGGCTTTTGGCGCCAAACTTACCAATCTCTCTGAAGTATATCATGGAGTTGCTACTCCTTGTACTCAGTTTGGTAATGATCCTATTTTTGCTGGTATGTCTAAGCGTATAGAGATAGGTCGTTATCATTCATGGGTAGTGGATAGAACAAATTTCCCAGAGTGTCTTGATGTGACAGCAGTGAGCGATGACGGTTGCATCATGGGTTTGAAGCACAAGCATTATGATATCCATGGTATTCAGTTCCATCCGGAAAGTGTACTGACTCCAGAGGGCAAGACGATTATCAAGAATTGGCTTGCCTTCGACGGTGAAGATTTTGATAAGAGTTGGGCATAGTGGATATAAAACCTCGAACAGAATTTTCCGTGATAAAGGAAGACGAAAGTCCTCAATAGAAAAACAGCATATCAACCATCAATGGAAGATATGCTGTTTTTCTCTTTTTATTTATTCTTCTTATTTTATTTCAATCCATCAGCATCGCCGGTAGTTTTCAAACCATTGCTCTTTTCTCTTGGTGTGATATTGACATTCTTCACGATTGTGTTTTCAATGACATCCTTAGTGAATGCCATTTTCTTATCAGTAGATTGGATGTTTTCGAAGGTGAAATCTACCAGACGGTACTTGTCGCTGGTGCCCACATCAAAGAAATTGTCACAATCCATCTGGATGTTTTTGATGGTGATGTTGTTGCACTGACTGAGTGGCATATCCTTGCGGTCGCCTGGTTTGAAGAACTGAGTCCAAGGGCGGACAACCAAGAAACTGCCTGTGGTACCTGTGATATTATCTACCGTCACATACTCATAGTGCTGAGGAGTGTCTGGGCGCATCTTCAACCAGAGTACGCGCTGTGCATTGCCCACCTTGATGTTGCGCAACACGATGTTACGGTCTTTCACACTCTCGCTGCCCAAAGTCAGACAACCATGCACTCTACCATAGTTGCAGTTCTGGATGAGCACATTATAGACTGGTCCATTCTCTGGTGCCTTGTCAGCCCAGGTTCCCTTACCGCCCTTGATGGCAATGGCATCATCATTTACGCTCATGAAGCAGCCTTCCACTAATACGTCGTGGCATACGTCGATATCGATAGCATCACTACTTGGTGCACGCATACCACTGGTAGGGGCGAAGATGGTGCATCCCAAGAAGCGGACATGGTCGCAACGATAGATGTGGTTGGTCCAGAAAGGACTGTTCTGGATGTGGACATCCTGTATGGTCACATGGCTCGAATTGCTGATATATACGAGTCGTGGACGCTGTGCATCCTTGTTGGTACACTGGCGGTTCCAGGTGCGACGGATCCAGAATTCCTCCCAGTAGTGATAGCCGTTACCATCGATGGTTCCGTTGCCTGCAATGGTAAAACCATCACACTTATCAGCATTGATGAAGGCAGAGAAATACTTGCAGGTTTCCCCCTCGATACGGGTTTCCAAGACAGGGAAGTTGGCAATGCGGTCACTACCTTTCAGTTTACCACCCTCTTCGAGATAGAGATGGGTTTTCGGACGGAAGAATAGGGCACCGCTCTGATAGGTACCGGCAGGAACAACGATGACACCACCGCCATCCTTGGCAGCCTGGTCGATGATAGCCTGTATAGCCTGAGTCTGAATCAGGGTACTGTCGCTTTTGACACCATAATCGGTTATCACGTATTTCTTGCCAAGGGTATCTACATTCACCTTCTGTGCATTGGAGAACCAGGCATCCATCTTCGTACCGTCTGGCCAGAGTTCAGTCTGTGCCTTTTTCGCTTTCTTCAGTTTCTTGGCTGCATTGGTGCTTAATGGCGCAAAAGCCACCAAGCAAGCCATCAGCCAGATATATTTTCTCATAACTTTTTTACCTTTTTACTTTTTTACCTTTTTACCTTTAAAAGCTTGTAATACTCTGCCGCACCGAGCAGGAGGCAACCTGTGCCGTAATCTTCGAAGTCTGGAACAGAAGTGAAGGTGACAGGCTGACCGGCAGCAGGATCCTTACCTGTGCCCTGGTTGTATCCAATGAAACCATCCTCGTGAACCGATGCAGCCAATGCCTTCCATGCTTTATCCATTGCTTTCTGATAGGTAGTTCTTGGCAGGATGCCCTGCTGCACACCCCATGCCATGCCATAAAGGAAGAGACCTGTACCAGTCATTTCAGGACCACCATAGTTGGCAGGACAAACGAGGCTAACGTTCCAATATCCATCCTCACGCTGGCACTTCAATATCGCCTTACTCATAGAGATAAAGTCTTTCTTCAGGTACTGGTAGTTCTTATCAGTTTTTGGCAAGGTCTGCATCACACGTACCAATGCAGCATATACCCAACCGTTTCCGCGGCTCCAGTAGCAATTGCTGCCATCTTTCTCCTTGTAAGGTGGCACATAGTCTTTGTCTCTCCACCAGAGTCCCTCTTTTTTATTGAAAAGACCACCAGCCAAGGTATCACGACTCCACTTGTAGGAGTTCATCGCATAGTCGAGATATTTCTTCTCGCCGGTCAACTTAGCATATTTGGCATAGACAGGCATAGCCATCTGTATCGCATCAATCCATGTCCAGTATGAAACGCGGTTGGTGCTCATCTGATGGTCGAGGTTCTCCTTTACCTTACTCAAATCCTTTTTGCCGCCAGTCTGGATATAGCGGTCGATATAGGTTTGCTGGCAGCACTGGTTGTCGGCATCGGTATCATTCACGCTGCCACGGGCAGTCCACTTGTGATAGTTTGCCCAGCGGTCGGTATAGTCGAGGTATCGCTGCTGAGGGTCTATCTCGTAGAGTGCCATCAATCCTTCGTAATATACGGCACGGGTCCAGAGGTTGCTCGTACGTACCTTCTTGACATAGGTGTCGAGGGTTGGGTCACTGTACTTCGTCATGAAGTAGTCGTTGGTGCGCTGTGATACTTCCAGGATTTCCTTCTTTAGAGAATCCTTGTCAGATGCAGCTTTTATTGCTGCTGTTTTCACGGCTGCATTCTGGGCAGACACAGAGGTTATGCCCATCAGAATGCAGAGGCTTGTCAGGATTAGTTTCTTCATTTGTACTCTTTGATTGATTATGTTCTTATTTTAAATTTGCTTATTTCTTACTGAACTTTCGCATATCAGGAAGTTAAAGGAGTTAAGACGTATGTCTTGCTGCTTAAAAAACTACGCCAAAAAGACTGTTGTCTTAACTCCTCAGCGACCGTAGGGAGCGATAACTCCTTTAACTCCTTTAACTTCTGAACTTGCGAAACTTGAATTTCTTATTGGATTTCCAAAACTTGCGAAACGAAAATGATTAGAGTTGATCTTTCAATTCCACGAGTTTTACCGAACTGTTGAGTCCGCTTGCTACAGGAGTCCATTTCTCGTAAGTGGTCTTCTTGTAGTCGATATCCACCACGTTGATTTCCTTCATCTTGCGCCATTTCACACCCTGTCGGTCGAGTTCTGCTATGCGGTTGGCAGGCAGGTTGGTTACCTCGATACGGATAGTATTCTTGCCCTTGTTCAGTGCGTCTTTGCAGTTGAGGATATATGGTACCGCCCATGCGCAGCCCACATATTTATTATTGATATAGACGCGTGCACTTTCACGGACATCACCTAAGTCGATAGCCCACAGTTTCTGTGCATCATCCTTCGACAGTTTGAAGGTGGTTTCATAAACACCTGTTCCCATCATCACCTTCGCCTTTTCGCTGAGATTTTCCCAACTCTTCAAGCCCTTGAGGTTGAAGATCTCGCCCACCTTAGGCACCTCCTCTGTGAATGACAGTTTCCAGCTATTGGCGGTCAGGTCGATGGTCTTGCTGTCCGAAGCTGCAAACTTCTCCTTTTCGCTTACCTTCACCTCGGAACCGAGTTTCCATTCGCTTACAGGCTTATCCGAGGTGATGAGAATGCGGCTCTCGCCACTCTTCAGGTTCACTTCGATGCCCTTATCGCCGATAGTGGCCTTGTGATATTTGCCCGTCATAGGGTTATACCAGATACCGTTCTTCTCGTTTACAGCCAGTGCTACGGTAGAAGTGATATCCTTGCCGGTGAGGTTGGCGATGAAGTAATGATGACCGATGCTGTTGTTGCGGCGAATCATCTTCAAGCCCAGGTTCTTTCTCATCAGTTCCGGTTTTGCAGCTTGTTCCATCGCCTTGATGTTGTCGCCCTTGATAATCTTGGCTCCTTGCGCCTTCAAGTCGGAGATATGCTGGATTACATCGCTTGGCATGATATTGTTGCCTGGGATGATGATGCCCTTGTAGCGGGTACCAGCAGCAGTTTCGATCATACCATCTTTAAAGGTACAGGTGCGCAGATATTTGTCGCTGATATAGTCACAGTCGAAACCAGCCTTGTCGATGTCGAGAATCACCTTGATAAATTCCGGTGCTTTCTTCGCCATGGAGTGGATGTCGAACTGCATCAACCAGTTCTTGGTATCCTTGCGCCACATATCTCTTACTGGCAGATAGACCAGAAAGTCGTTGTCAGGCTGTCCCCACTGCAGATAGGTCTGGCAGTTGGTGATGTACTTCATCAGTTCCGGTGCATCGCGCCAGATACTGTTGGTCGGACTCATATCCACCGATGCATAGAACTTCCATCCTGGCCATGGGTCGTTTTTAGGCGAGTAGGCTGTACCATGGAAGAACATGTGGTTCACACCTGCGCAGAACATGAGGTCCATATCTGGTTTCATCTGACTCAGGGAAGTGCGGAAGTGCTCGGTGAGCCAGGTAAAGGTCTCGCTGGAGGTATATTTCTTGCCTGTGATATGGGCGGCAGATGGTGCATACTTGAGCATGCTGAGGTCGCTGAAATTAGGACGGGTCTTGCCCGGATCCTTGCGTAAACCCTTGATGCCAAAATCAGTAAGACCGAATCCTTCTATCTCAGGGATATCTACGGCGGCATAACAGTCGATGAGGTTGGCTGGTGAACCATGAGCTTGATTGCGGGTGATGGCACCACGCTTGTTTGCCCACTTGGTCCACTGTTCGGTGAAGTTATGGAGCAGCATATCGCCTAATGTTTCACGGTAATCGCTTACCACCACGGCATCACCATCAAGGAATTCAGGGAACTTGTCCTGCAGTTTATATCCGTGCATCTTCTCAAATTCTGTCAGCAGGTTAGGAGTCCAGTTGGCTCCATATACCTCATAACTATCATTGAAGAAGGTATGTGGATAAGGAGTCTTGTTGGCAACGAAGGCACTATCGATATGTGCCAGATAATTAGCCACGGCAGTGGAGTCAAAGTGGTCGATGACGTATCCTTCTCCTCCAGGTGCGGCACGCTTAACTTTCTGTCGGGTGCGGCTTTCGTAGAGAGCGATGACACGCTTTTTCCTGTTCTGTCCCTCAACTGGATATGCCTTGATGAGTTTCAGCTTGGCAAAGTCACGCTCTTTCTGAGGAACGTTGAATTCAATCTCCATCAATTTCTGTTTCACATCAACGATAGTATCCACGAATACAGCTTTGCAGGCAGCTTCATTGATCGGAACCCAAGGACCACCAAAAGGCCAGCCGGTACCAGTAGCCATGTCGGTTTCAATACCAATCTTCTTATTTTCTTCTTCTACGAATTTGAGCATCTCCATCCATTTCGGAGAGAGATACGGAATGTCATTCTTGTCATTTCCTTGCACACCATAGAGTGGCGTGATTTCTACGGCTCCAATGCCAGCCTTGGCATATTCGTCGAGGTTCCACTTTAGGTTCTCTTTATCTACAGCAGATCCCATCCACCACCATCTTACGCCAGGTTTGGCTTCCTGCGTAGGAGTAGGGAGCGACAGTGCACCAGAATGCGACTGAGCCTGACTGCCGAGAGATGACAGCAGAGCCAATGCAAGGGAAAATCCGACAAATTGCGTTTTTAGTATCTTGTCCATATTGTTGTTGGTTTTTAAGTTTTCCTTATTGATTATTACTTCTTTGTTTATTTCTTCGGATGCAAAGATAGTGAAAAATACTCAATAACATCTGTCTTATGGTCCTTAAAAAAGTAAAATAGTACAAATATGTTAGGTGTTTTGCCAAAAAGTCAAGGAATCGCTAATAAAAAAGATGACCTCGCAAAACGTGAGGTCATCTTTTGCTTGTTATAGTCTTTTCTCTATCTTTTGTTTCAGTCTTTTCCTTATTCTTGTTTTTTTCTTTATGCTTTTTCCCAATCCAGCAATCCTTTTCCTTCATCATCCAGCTCAATTCCCAATCCTATCACTTCTCGCTTGTCAGCCTTGAACGGCTCTATATATTGGTTCGAGATGATTTGCTTGATGGCAGCTTCCTTACCACCATTGTTCTTCAGCTTTAATTCTATTACATAGATATATCTCGAAGTTGTGGCGAGAATATCAATTCTACCTGTGGCGAGCATGTGCTCCACTTCAACCTTCAGTCCGATGGCATTGAGGATGGTGCTGATGATGAGGCGGTAGCGTTCTTCCATATCCATGGAGGCAAGCTTTTTGTTGCTATATGGCACATCGGCAATGAGAGCCTTCATTGATTTCATGGCTTCAGCCAACTGACCTGTTCCTAACTGGTAGTACAGATTGGCTTGCAATGACTGGCTATCGCCTTCCTCTCGCAAGGTTAAGGCTGGGAGTACCATCTCATAGAGAGCTTGCTTCACTTCCTCGTTAGGAAATCCCAAGACGTAGCCGAATTCATCGCTGTCCTTGATGGTGAGATAGCCCGACTGATATAGGAACAGGGCAGCTCCACCGCCTGTTACATCAGATTGCTCCAGTATATTTCGCAGGATGCGGCAATGGTCGAAATCGCCTAAGCGCAATTCGGCATTGTTTACAAACTTAGGGATGAGAGAGGTGGCGCCCGATGCAGCCCAGAAATTACTCAATCTGGATTGCTGTAGTGCATTGACCAGGCTATAAGGATTATAGATGTCCACCATGTTTTCTTCTGAGAAGTGGTATCCGTCGTAATAAGCCTTTAATCTATCATGGGTTTCCTGTACTGACCATTTGTTACGTGTTGCCATTTTTTCAATTTCTGGCATGAAATTCTCCAAAATTTCCTCTTCTGTAATACCGCAGATTGGGGTATATTCTGGTAAGAAACTGATGTTGGAAAGATTGTTGAGTACCGAGAACAATGAAATCTGGGTGAACTTGGTGATGCCCGTGATAAAGACAAGCTTTTCGTATTCATCAGCATTCTTAAGCACAGAGAACACGGTGCGATATACTTCCGTGCATGCCTTGTGTTCCGGAGTCATCCAGGAGTGCTGTAGGGGTGCATCATACTCATCAATGAGCACGGCAACCTGCAGGCCGGTCTGTTCGTATGCTGCAACGATGATGTTCTTGAATCGGTTTGACAGAGCGGTCAGGGATCTTGGTGTGATGCCATATTGGGCTTCGTATTTGGCGAAGGTCTCGTCAAAGTAAGCCTTGATGCCTTCGGGGGTGGCATCAGCCATGCTCATGTCGAGTCGAACAACGGGATATGATTTCCATTCTTTCTCTAATGACATGATTTTCAATCCCTCGAAGAGTTCTTTCTTTCCTTCGAAGTACGACTGTAGCGTATCGACAAGCAATGACTTACCGAATCGGCGAGGACGGCTCAGGTAATTATACGTATAGCCGTTGGTTACTAATTTCCAAATAATGTCGGTCTTATCAACATAGAGATAGTTCTCTTCTCTGATTTTCTTGAACGACTGGATGCCTGCTGGCAGCTTTCTGAGATTGTAATTTGTCATATCCGATACTTTTTGAATGTTCGTACTTACTTGACTTCTGCAGCTTAACTTTTTGCAAAGATACAGAGAAAAAATGGTTATGCCAAGAAAAACTGGTATAAAAAAGCTTAATGGCACGGGAAAACCAGACTATTCTTGATACCTGGCAAACGCGAGGTATCAAGAAAAAAAAGGTGGTCATCGGCTGATGATCACCTTTCTTTTTGATGGTTCTATCTGAATCAGATATTTTCCGTCTTTATATTTGACGGGAAGGTTCTTGCCAGCCTGCCTTAGTTGTGAGTGATTTGTAAACTCTCCTGCTATTTATTCTTTTTATATGTAATCTACGATAAACTCGTAATATCCTATGTTTTAGTATTACGAAAAGCTCGTAAAACGTTAAAATATAGTTGAGTTTATGCTTTTTAACGTAGATTATTTTGTGCTTATACGAAAATTTCGTAGATTTGCAGCGTGCTTTAGAAACAAGAATGTTGAATTTAAAAGAATAAAGATAGAAAGATGGAAAAATTGACGAATCAGGAAGAAGAGATTATGCTTCGGATATGGCAGTTGGGGCGATGTGCCGTGAAACAGATTATGGAACTGTTGCCAGAACCTCGTCCACCTTATACCACTGTAGCTTCTATTGTGAACAATCTGAAGCGCAAGGAATACGTCAAGGCGAAGCGGGATGGCAAGGGGTATGTCTATTCGCCTGCTATCGCCGAGAGCGATTACAAGCGGAAGTTCCTGTCGGGTTTCGTGAACAATTACTTCAAGAATTCCTTCAAGGAAATGGTTTCCTTCTTTGCCAAGGACGAGAAAATCAGTCCCGAGGACCTCAAGGATATTATCCGTGAAATTGAGAGTTCGGAAGAATGACTCGAGAAATTTGAAGAATAAATCAAGCTTTCGGAAGAATAATTATTAAGTTCATTTCAAACAAAAATCGAAACTGTATGGCAATATATCTTATAAAAATCAATGTAGCCCTGGTGCTGCTTTATGGCTTTTATCGCCTCACGGTGAGCCGCGATACCTTCTTCGGTCTTCGCCGCCTTACCCTCTGGCTTATTTATGCCGTCGCCCTGATGGTTCCGGCGCTCAATCTGGAATATTGGGTACGCGATACCCCTACGATGGAGAGTATGGCGAATGTATATGCCGACACGTTTTATCCCGTGGTGGTTGTAAAGGCTCAGGCTCCCAGCATAACCTGGATGGATATGCTGCAGTGCATCTATTGGGCAGGAGTTGCGGTTCTCTCATTGCGTTTGGTATGGCAGCTCTTCAGCATCATCCGCCTTGCGGTTATTTCCCGGAAGCAGGAGGTAGAAGGCATTACGGTACATCTTCTCAGAGGCGAGGGGAGTCCGTTCTCCTTCTTCCGCTGGGTGTTTATGTATCCATCTACCCTGGAGGGCAAGCAGTTGCACGAAGTGATGGTTCACGAGTGCACCCATGTTTCGGGTCTCCATTCCCTGGATACCCTCTTCTCCGAGCTTTTCTCCATCGCCTGTTGGTTTAATCCGTTTGCCTGGCTGATGAAGCAGGAAGTAAGAATGAATTTGGAATATTTAGCCGATGAAAGTGTTTTATCTGATGGCAACGCGCGCAAATCCTATCAGTATCACCTTCTAGGTTTGGCATATCGACAGCCGAATGAATCGACCAAGATTGCTAATAATTTTAATTTATTACCTCTTAAAAAAAGAATTAAAATGATGAACAAACGTAGAACAAGTGAAATAGGCAAGGCGAAGTACCTCCTTTTCGCACCTTTGGCAGGAGTGTTGCTCATGGTGAGCAACATCGAGAGTGTGGCTCGTGAGATTGGCGAGCAGATTCCGGAAGTGGCTGAGGTTCAGCAGAAGGCTGAGCAGGCTTTGAATACTGATGTAGCTGTGGCGAATCCGATGGCAAAGGAAGTCATCGAGGTGATGAACCCAGCTGAGGCTGAAGAAATGGAAGCTGACAAGACTGCAGAAGCTGCTTTGATAAAAGCTGAGGAAGCAAAGGCTGAAGAAGCAAAAGCAGCTGCTGAAGCTGAATTGACAAAAGCTGAGGAAGCTAAGGTAGAAGAAGATAAGGCAGAAGAAGCTAAAGCTGTAGAACAGGCAAAGCAGGCAGCAGAAAAGAAGGTGAAAAACAAGGCTCAAGCCGATACAACCAAGAAGAAAAAATCTTGGGATTGTATACCGGAGACGATGCCGTATTTTCCTGGTGGTCAGGAATTGCTGCTGAAGTATCTGGCTGTTAACATCAAATATCCTGCTTCCGCAGTCAAGGCCAAAAAGCAGGGGCGTGTGATCGTAACCTTTATCGTCCAGAAGGATGGTAGCATTACGCATGCCAAGATTGCCAGATCTATAGATCCGGAACTTGATGCTGAGGCTTTGAGAGTCGTGAAGGGGATGCCTAAGTGGACTCCTGGTACACAGCTTGGTAAACCGGTGAGCGTAAAATATACCCTCCCTGTAAAATTCTCTCTTCAGAAAGATGCAACCCCAGGGAAAAAGAAGTAAAGTAGAATATCAATCTCAGGTTATAATAAGAACATATATCTCAACTCAATAAAAAAAGAGCATAAATCTCATCTCAGCGATAGGGTATGTATTCTCTATTGCCATGTAGAAAGAAAAGGGCGGTTTTCTTGCGTGATGCAAGAAGCCGCTTTCTGCATTTTTCACGATTTTGAGGGTTATGCCAAAACTCATAGCCAAAATATCAAAACCAAAAGTAGGCAAAACGGAGAAATCTTTAATTTTGCACTCGAATTTAAATAAGACTAAAAACAAATAAATATATTTTTTAAAAATGAGTAGCATATTAGAAGGTCGTCCTGCCTTGAAAAAGGAGGTTGATAAAATCGCAGAAGTTGCTGGATATCTCTGGCAAAATGGTTGGGCTGAACGTAATGGCGGTAATATCACTGTCAACATCACCGACTTGGTGGATGACGATATCAAGGCTTTGCCTGCCATCAGTGAGGTGAAGCAGATTGGTACTGCATTGCCAGCCTTGAAGGGATGTTATTTCTTCTGTAAGGGTACTGGAAAACGTATGCGCGATTTGGCTCGCTGGCCTATGGATAATGGTTCTATCATCCGTATCTTAGACGATTGCGCCAGCTATGTGATTATCGCAGATAATCCTGTAATGCCTACCTCTGAACTTCCAAGTCACTTGAGCGTTCATGCTCGTTTGATCGAGAAGGGAAGCAACTATAAAGCTACTGTTCATACTCATCCTATCGAGCTGATTGCCATGAGCCACAACAAGGCTTTCATGGGCAAGGATGTGTTGAGCAACTTGCTCTGGAGTATGATTCCAGAGACCAAGGCTTTCTGTCCGCTCGGTTTAGGTATCGTTCCTTACCAGTTGCCAGGCAGTCTGAAATTGGCTGAGGAGACTCTAAAGGAGTTGGAGGATTATGATGTAGTAATGTGGGAGAAGCATGGTGTCTTTGCCAAGGGATTGGACGTGATGGATGCTTTCGATCAGATTGATGTACTCTCTAAGAGTGCTAAGATATATATCGACTCAAAATGCATGGGTTACGAGCCTGCAGGAATGAGTCAGGAGGAGATGGCTGAAATGACTAAGGCTTTCAATCTCCCTCGATAAATATCGCTTCAAGTCTTCATTATTATTTAAATTGTAACAAATATATAGTATCCTCAAATACATATATAAACCAAGATACATTTATTTATTTACATACAACTATGGTTTAGTAGATTTTAGTTTTGATGTGTTATGCGACACATGCTATAGGTTAGAATTTAGGTTTTAAGAGTAAAGATGATGCCCCCGGACATTGCGAAATGTTCGGGGGCTTGACAGTTTGCGAGCTAAAAACATGTTAAACTTTACAAATTGTTAGCTTAAAATTTGTAATTAAATAGAAAAAATACTATATTTGCAACATAGTTTAATAAAAACATTTTAACAACCTAATATAACAAAGCGTATGGTGGTACTTGTTCATAAAAGTGTCAAGGACCATCTCGGCAGAACAGAATCGTACAGGACGAGAAAGGAAAGGTTGAGGCTTCCTACAACTTCTACCCTTTCGGCGGAAGCTTTGAGCATTGTCAGGAGCTGTACACTAACAATATCTCCCAGCCTTTTACTTACCAAGGCAAGGAGAAGGTTAACATGTATGGCTTCGGAATGCTTGACTTCGGAGCACGCTTCCATGCGCCGCTACTCGGCAGATGGACAAGCGTTGACCAGCTGAGCGAGAAGTACTACAGCTGGAGTCCCTATGTCTTCTGCCTGAACAATCCTGTAAGAAACACAGATTCGGACGGTCGTATTGTTGAGACAGGATGGGATGCCGCCAATGTGGCAATGGATGCCACAAGCCTCATAGCCAATGCTGCAACGGGAAACTATTGGTCGGCGGCAGTTGACGGTGCCGCCCTGATATATGATGTAGCTGCAACAGCCGTCCCCGGCTTGCCAGGTGGTGCGGGGGCAGCATTGAAGGTCTATCGCGCGAGCAAGGTTGTCAATACGGCACAAACTGCAAAGACTGTATTTCGAGCTACGAAAAACAATTATCGCAGTGTCTTGCAGAAAGTCACAGGTAAAATAGGAAAGGGCTATGAGGCTCACCACACGTTACCTCAAAAATATAGACAACAATTTGAAAAGTTGGGCATAAATATTGATGAACCAGGTAATGTCGTGTGGCGTGAGGCAAATGGGCATCGAAAGAAAAGTAACGCTTTGACCAGAAACTGGGATAATTTTATGACAAATCATAAAGGTAAGCCAACCAAAACTCAAGTGACAAATTTTCGAGATCAATTAGAAAAAAAATATTTTGGTAATAAAATTGGTGATACACCAATAAATTAAAATAAAAAAAATATGCTTTCGTATTATAGCTTACATCATCGTTTTAAAAGAAGTATGTTAGAAATCACTTCTAAAACTTCTTATGAAATTTTATGGAAATATTTGAATCCACTTCAAAAGGAAAAACTCCCTGAAAATATTGTTTTTACAATCGCTTCAGGCAAAAAAGCTTATGACATTATCCGCCTGTATGAAAGTGGAGAATATTTCTTTTCGCAAAGGGTTATTTACGTATTATCTAAATTTATAGATATGACCGATAAATGCTATCCAATAACTATAGAGGGGGTAGAAACACTATACTATGTAATTTACAATTTAGATGCATATACTTTCATCAATAAAGATGATTTACTATTCATGTATGACCCTCATTTTTATTATGTCCAGGACAACTCACTACAAATATTTGGAATAAAAGGAACTTCAAGTATTATTGTTTCAAATGAGATAAAAAATGCATTGTTGAAAGATAAAATTACAAATATTGAGTTAATTGAATGTTTTGGCTGTTCATTGGAAGAATATAAAGAAATTAAAAAATCTAAGTTCAAGCCTGAAGTTCATGCTTACAGAGACAGATAACAAATATGACAAATAGAATTCTTTCCACATTAGTATTACTTTGCACCTTAGCATCCCTAGATGTCAAGGCGCAGTCTGATGTCCATAATTATGTCATCAAATCCTCCATGTTGGACGAGCAAGAGCAGAACTCTGTGGTCACAGTAGAATACTACGATGGACTGGGACGCAAGGAGCAGGTGGTCAGTAATGGAGTAAAACCAGAAAATCCATCCAAGACTCTGCTCTCACGCACCATCTACGATGACAGAGGCAACGAATGGAAGAAATTTCTGCCTGTGACAACAATAGGGCTGGAATACCAGACTAACATTTCATACAAGCATAACGACTCTAAGGCTTTGTCTGCCATAACTTATGATGCACTCAATCGTCCTACCTTCGCTACAACTCCAGGCAGCGACATGGGAGGCAAGGGAAAAAAACATGAATTTTTGGCAAATAAGGCCAACAGTGTCAAGAAATACACAGTCTCGGATGATGGAAGCTTGGTACAAAAAGGTTATTACCTAGAAGCGGCCTTGTCTTGGGAACGCATCACCGACGAGGACAACAACGTAACGGACATCTACACCAACTTGCTGGGACAAAAGGTGCTTGAGCGGCATGTCATGGCACAAGGGGCGGTGGACACCTACTTTGTGTACAATGACTGCTATAAACTGTGCTATGTCCTTCAGCCAATGTACCAGCAGGAGGCAGACTTGGACAAGTTTGCCTTCCAGTACCGATACGACAACTGGGGAAGAATGGTTGAGAAGACCATCCCTGGCTGTGAGAAAATCAGTTATACCTATGATGACGCAGACCGTCTGCTTACCATGCAGGACGGAGAGATGCGCAAGAAGGGCTTGTCAAGGCACTATGCCTACGACGGCCTTGGGCGCATGACGGCACAGGCGCTCTATCAGGGAAACGCCATCTACGTCATCGAGCAAAGGAACTATTACGACGGAGACTACAGCCTTATAAGCGACAATGGCAATACTCTTTCTGCGGAAGCAAGGAACATGCTTGCTTACTCTGGAGTCATGGGCGTAACAAGTTGGAGTATGACAACTTTGGATATACAAAGGCTGTCTACTTCAAAAACGGCAACAGCATAAGCTATGTCCATACACCTACAGGAGAGAAGTTGAGGGAGACCTATACCACATCGGTTCCCAACATCACCAAGCCTATTGGGTTGCCTTTCTCACTCGCTCCTCCCGAGATACAGAGCGTCATAACGAAGGACTATTGGGGAACAGACATCATTTGCAAGAATGGTGAGCCTCAGCAGTTTTTCTTTGACGGTGGTTTCGCCGACATCAAGGACACTGGATTGACATGGCATTACTACGTCAAGGACCATCTCGGCTGCAACAGAATCGTCCAGGACGAGAAGGGTAAAGTAGAAGCTACATACAACTTCTATCCGTTCGGTGGCTACTTCGACCATTGCGAGGAACTATACACACACAATATTTCCCAACCTTTTACGTTTCAAGGTAAGGAATACACAGGCATGTACGGGCTTGGAATGTTCGACTTCGGGGCTCGCCTACATGCACCACTCATTGGAAGATGGACAAGCGTTGACCAACTGAGCGAGAAGTACTACAGCTGGAGTCCCTATGTCTTCTGCCTGAACAATCCTGTAAGAAACACAGATTCGGACGGTCGTATTGTTGAGACAGGATGGGATGCCGCCAATGTGGCAATGGATGCCACAAGCCTCATAGCCAATGCTGCAACGGGAAACTATTGGTCGGCGGCAGTTGACGGTGCCGCTATGATATATGATGTAGCTGCTACTGCCGTACCAGGGTTACCTGGTGGTGCTGGGGCGGCTTTGAAGGCCTATCGTGCAAGCAAGGTTGTTCATACGGCACAGACAACACAGACAGTATTCCGAGCAACAAAAATAATTATCGTAGCGTCTTGCAAAAAGTCACAGGTAAGGTCGGGAAAGGTTATGAGGCTCACCATACGTTGCCACAGAAATACAGAATACAATTCGAAAAGTTGGGCATCAACATAGATAAGCCAGGCAATGTCGTGTGGCGTGAAGCAAATGGACATCGAAAGAAAAGCAATGCTTTGACTATAGATTGGGACATTTTCATGCATGAAAACAAAACTTCTCTAACCAAAGAGAAAGTTTTTCAATTTCGAGAAAAAATGGAGAAGAAACATTTTGGTAATAAATTTGATACTCCAATAAAATAAATTCGAAAATCTTAATTATTATGATTTCATTTTATATTCTTACCCATCGTTTTAAAAGAAGTATGTTGGAAATTACTTCTGACACATCAATAGATGTATTATGGAAATATCTAAATCCTCTTCAAAAGAATAAGCTTCCTGATATCGTCCATTTTAAAGTCTCTGCAGGAAAAAAAGCATATGATATTATACGTCTATATGAAAGTGGAGAGTATTTTTTTTCTAAAAAAGTCATTGACGTTCTATCTCAATTTGTAGATATGTCTAACAAATGTTATCCTGTTCGAATTAAAGATATAAAAGAAGAATATTATACGATCTATAATTTGCAACAATATCCATTTCTGAACAAGGACAAATTGCTCGGAAGAGACGAGCCTCGCTTTTATGGCGTAGAAGAGTCTTCGCTTCAGCTGTTTGGAATTGAAGGAACAAGTAATATTATTGTTTCAGATGAAATTAGATTAGCACTGTTAAAGAACAAAATAACAAATATCGAGCTAATAGAATGTTTCGGTTGTTCAAGAGCAGAATATAAGAGGATTGAAAGTTCCAATTTTCAACCAGTAGTTCATATGTTTAGAGATAAATAAAGAAAAGAGGTGCCACTCCTTCATATTAGTTTTTGTAAATATAAATTTTAATTAAATATATGATTTCGTTTTATTACTTAACCCATCGTTTCAAGAGAAGTCTGTTAGAAATAACATCTGAATCTCCTGTTGTATACTATTGGGATCCAGACCCTCTTTTAAAAGAAAAACTTCCTGACAATATTGTTTTTGAAATTGCTGCTGGAAAAAAAGCATATGACATAATCCGTCGTTATGAAGATTGTGGACATTTCTTTTCGCAGAAAGTCATAGATGTTTTATCACAATTCGTTGATATGTCAAACAAGAGTTATCCCATCAAAATAAAAGGATTAGATGAACAATACTACGTGATATATAATTTAGAGGCATATCCTTATTGGAATAGGGATGAAGATACGTTTATGCATGATTCTCGATATTTTGGAATGCAAGATCCTTCCACTCCAATTTTTGGTATTGAAGGCACTTCTTTTATTATGGTATCAGAAGAGGTAAAAAAAGCATTGTTGAAAAATAAAGTATCTAATATAGAATTAGTTGAAAGTTTTGGTTGTTCTTTAGAAGAATACAAAAAAATAAAGAAATCCAAGGAAAAACATGAAGTTCATGTGTATAAAGATAAATAAGGAAAACAATGAATAAGTTTCTTTCCATATTGCTAATACTTTGCACCTTGGCATCCCTGGATGCCAAGGCGCAGTCTGATGACCACAATTACATCGCCAAGTCTTCCATGCAGGATGAACAAGGAAAGAACTCTGTGGTCACAGTAGAATACTACGATGGACTGGGACGCAAGGAACAAGTGGTCAGCAATGGAGTAACCCCCGAAAATCTATCCAAGGATCTGCTCACACGCACCATCTACGATGACAGAGGCAACGAATGGAAAAAATCCTGTCAGTACCTACTACAAGATTGGATTATCAGACCAATATCTCTTACAAGCATGATGACTCAAAGGCATTGTCCGCCATAACCTATGATGCACTCGACCACCCTGTCTTTGCCACAACTCCTGGCAGCGACATGGGAGGCAAGGGAAAAAAGCATGAATTTTTGGCAAATAAGGCCAACAGTGTCAAGAAATACACAGTCTCGGATGATGGAACCTTGGCACAAAAAGATTATTACCTAGAGGATGCCTTGTCATGGGAACGCATCACAGACGAGGACAACAACGCAACGGACATGTTTAATTCGATTTTCGGAGGTTTTTAAAATATGAAATACTTATATATATTATTAGTTGGAAGTATACTTCTGTTTGAGGCATGTGGATCAAAGACACATACGTATTATAATGATAAAAATGGATTTACATTCTCTGTTGTAGAACAAGAAAATAACGATGTACTTATCCTAGGTAAAACTGATTCTATTTTTCTACCATGGTCATTACACGGTCAATATCTACCTATAACTTTTTATATGCACGACAATTCTAATATCATTTACTTGCGACAAGATTTCGAGATGCTTCGTTGTACATTGAACAAATATAAAATTAGATATTTAAAAAAAGAAATAAGAACACAATTTTATCCTATATATCCAGAATTAGGGAATAATTATTGGGTATATGATGGTGGGTGTGATCAAAGTAGGTATTGTTTTAATGTATTTCGAGATACTATATTTGTAAAAGGCTTAGAACCATTAGAATGGGAATAATATGGATAGAATTCTTTCCACATTGATATTATTTTGCACCTTGGCATCCATAGATGTCAAGGCGCAATCTGATGACCAAAAATCATTGTCCCTATGGGAGAAAAGCTGATGGAAACCTCTAATTTAGTATAATCAGTACAACTTTTATGCATAACATATATCAAGCCCCCGGACATTGCGAAATGTTCGGGGTTTATTGTTATATGCTGTTAGTCTGCCATGACCTTCAAGCGGTCCCTCGGGGACCACGTGATGGGGAACCGATGACCATCTCGTGAGCAACTGTTGCTCACGAGACGGGCAACGAGTGCCCAAATAGGTGAACCAAATCTGGGCAATATAGATATTGACTTTAATCCATGTGGAAGAGTTCTTCCAGAGGGATGCTGACAGGAGAGTTGTCCGGATTCACTTCCATGATGTCCGCCATCATATCCCACCATTTCTGTGTGATAGGATCTACGTTGGTGGTGTCCTGACTGTTGGTGTCGCTATCGCACTTCTGTACGGCAAAGAGTAGGTTGGTGTCTTTGTCCCAGAAGATGCTGTAGTCGCTTACACCCTGGTCCTTGATCATCTGTTTTAGCTCCGGCCAAATTGCAGCGTGGCGCTTGGCATATTCTTTTTCGCATCCCTTCTTGAGATACATCTTGAATGCAAAACGTTTCATGTTATTCTATGTTTTTTATTTGTTATACAAATGCAAATTGCTATACGATTGATTTCTGATGGCATAGGTATTTATCTGCATCAGATAAGCTGAGGCAAGAAGCAAGAGACGATGAGTACTAATATACCTACCAGCAGCACGCCAATGGTCTTGCCCGAACAGCCTTTCCATTCTTTCAGGATGATGCCCCATACATTGGAGAATACCACATTGAGAGCCATCAGGATGCAGAAGGAAAGGGTAGTGAGAACGGGTGATTCTGTGAGGAATCCCTTGCCCAATGACAAGCCGAAGAACTGACTGTACCACAAGGCACCGGCAAGGGCACAAAACAAAAGGTTGTTGCCCCATACCTCCTGTTTCTGATAATCGTCCCAAGTATGGTTCTTTGTATTCTGATAGAAACAGTAGATGGCATTGGTTACAAAACCGCCCAGTGTCACGAAGAAAGTGGCAGGGAGTGTCTTGTACATATCGGGAGTAAAACTACCGAAATGAATGTCGCTGCCGAAGGCAAGACCTACGTTGAAGCAACCGCTCATGAAACCAGCAAGGAGAGCAATGGCAAGACCCTTAGGAAAGTTGAAGTCCTTCACTGCTGCTTTTTTTTCTTCCTCTGACAGTGATGCTGCCTTCATGCTGCCTGCCACACCGATAATGGCGATACCTACAAGGGTAACCACTACGCCCAAAATGACGCTGAATGTAAGCGAAGAGAGGGCATTCATCTCTGGGAAGAAGATGTTGAGCAAAACTGGTCCCATGATGGTACCCAGACCTGCACAGGTTCCAAGGGCGATACTCTGGCCGAGAGCCACACCGAGGTAGCGCATGGAGAGGCCGAAAGTCAAACCACCCACGCCCCAAAGTACACCGAAGAGCATGGTCATCGCTACATTGAATCCGTTACCATCGAGCAATTCAAAGAAAGAATGTCCGTCTGGTACAGCCAATAATGCTCCCAAGAAAGGCAGTATCAGCCAGGCGAATACTCCCTGTACCAACCAGTAGGATTCCCAGCTCCAATCTTTGATCTTATTGATTGGAACATAGCAACTGGATTGGCAGAAGGCACCCACGGCTATGATTAAAAGTCCTATTAATATTTCCATAATTGTATAATTAAAGTGAAGAGTGAAGAACGAAGAGTGAAGAATTCAAATGCTTTTTTAACCATAAGACTATTGAATTCTTCGTTCTTCACTCTTCGTTCTTCACTTACTTGCGGTTAGCGAGAACTTCAGCCTCGTACTTCTCAATGTCAGCGATGTATTCCTCACCAACAGGAATGTTGTTCTTCAGGTTGAAGTAATCATATACAGCGCCGAATGGCAATGTCTTCTCTTCTTCCAAGAGAGCAAGACGCTGGAAGAGCTTGCCTTCATCCTCATACTTGCGGAGGGTGTCGAGAGGCTCAAGGAATGCCTGCAACAATGACTTCTGGGCAGCACGTACACCGATGATGTAAGCACCGATACGGTTGATAGAACCATCGAAGTAGTCGAGACCGATGTGAGCACGGTCGAGGGCATTGGCACGAACCAACTCAGAGAAGAGATTGCGGGTATTGTCGTCGAAGAGTGTTACGTGATCTGAATCCCAGTGCATTGGGCGAGATACATGGAGCATCAACTCTGGTACGAAGAGAAGGAGTGCAGAAACTGCATCTGATACGTTCTCTGTTGGCTCATAGTGACCTGTGTCGAGAGTGTACATCACATTGTTCTTAGCGCAGTAGCCAGCGTAGAAGTCGTGAGAACCTACGGTATAAGCCTCCAAGCCAATACCGAAGAGTTTAGCTTCGAGGCAAGACTTCATGTTAGGCAACTCCTCTGCCAAGATCTCATCAAGAGAGTTCTTCAAAATCTCACGATAGCGTCCCTTCTCTACAGTGATATCCTTAGAGCCATCGTGTACCCAGATGTTCATGATACATGGATCGTTCTGGAACTTACCCATTGCATCAGCGATACGGCGGCAACGCTTGGTGTGCTCAATCCAGAACTCACGGATAGCAGGGTCTGGGTTTGATAAAGTGAGGTTGCCACTCAATGGGTGAGAGAAAGAAGTAGAGTTGAAATCGAGCTTCATGTTCTGCTCCTTTGCCCACTGCATCCAGCCTGTGAACTGATCTACGGTTACCTCGTTACGGTCGATTTGCTTGCCCCCGAACTCACCATATATCTCGTGGAGATTGAGACGGAAGGTACCAGCGAGGAGAGAGTTTACCTTTTCAATATCCTGTCGGAGTTCATCGATATTGCGAGCCTTGCCAGGATAGTTACCTGTACTCTGGATACCGCCAGAAGCAGCCTCGCCACGCTCGAAACCAACTACATCGTCAGCCTGCCAGCAATGCAGAGAGATAGGAGTTTTCTCCAATGTCTCGATAGCCTTGTCGGTATCTACACCCAGAGCAGCATAGCGCTCTTTTGCAATCTCGTAATTCTTCAAAATCAAATCTGCTTTCATAATTGTCTTTAAGTTTTATATTGTTAATCTTTTATTGTTTATTTCTTTCTTTACCTTTTTACTTTTTTACCCTTTTACCTTTAAAAACTTCTCGTAAGCTGCATCCCAAGCATCCTTGTCCTGTGGCTCGAATTTCTTCAACTCCAGAGAGTTGGCGATGATTTGTCGCATTTCCCAGATATCCTTTACCAAGCCGGAAGCCTTAGCCTGCAGCATGATATTTCCGATAGCTGTACCTTCTTGTGGACCAGCAAGTACTGTTACGCCACAACTGTTGGCTGTAAACTGGTTGAGGTATTGGTTGAGTGAACCGCCACCGATGATGTGGAGCACGTTGATATCGAAATCTGCAAATTCTTTGAGCCATGTGAATACCTGACGGTAGCGAAGGGCAAGACTTTCGAAGATGCAGCGGCAGAACTCGCCGTAGCTCTCAGGTACATGCTGACCGGTCTTTTCACAATATTGCTTGATAGCTTCTACCATGCTGGATGGGTTGGCAAAGACAGCATCGTCTGGATTGATGATACTCTGGAAGGCTGGCTGCTTCATTGCTTCAGCAATCAGTTCGCCATGTCCCAGACAAGTCTGGTCACTGTTATTAGCAGCTGCCGCATCTTTCCATTCCTTACGGCAACGCTCGTAGATCCACATACCACAGATATTCTTGAGGAATCGGGTAGTACCCTCGATACCGCCTTCGTTTGTGAAGTTGAGTTCATAGCTATGTTCATTGATGATAGCCTTCTGAGTCTCTATACCCATGAGGCTCCAAGTGCCAGAACTGAGGTAAGCGAACTTTTCATTCTTGGCAGGAACGGCAGCTACTGCGCTGGCAGTATCATGTCCTGCTACAGCGATGACAGGTACTGCATTCAAGCCCGTTATCTTCTGTACTTCCTCGGTGAGTGTGCCGATGATGGTAGCTGGTGCTGTCATTTCTCCAAACTGTTCGCGCTTCAGTCCGAGACTCTCAACAAGATCCTGGTCGAGGTCGCCTGTCATCGGATTGAGAATCTGCGAGGTGGAGGCTACAGTATATTCGCAGATAGCGTTACCGGTAAGCATATAGCTCAGCGCATCCGGAATAAAGAGTATTTTGTTTGCATTCTCCAAAGCCACATTGCCAGCCTTGCGCATAGCGTATATCTGGAAGAGGGAGTTGAAGTTCATGAACTGGATGCCCGTCTTTTCATATACCTTTTCCTTGCTGATTTGCTCGTCGAAGTATTTCTCCATCATGCCCACTGTATGTGGGTCTCGATAGGCGAGAGGGTTGCGGAGAATGGCTCCGTCCTTGCCCACATATACAAAGTCGCATCCCCAGGTGTCGATTCCGATGCTCTGGATGTTGATGCCTCTTTGAGCCACGAGTTTCAAGCCCTTGATGATTTCCAGATAGAGCGCATAGATGTCCCAATAGAAGTGATTGCCCGTCTCGATGAGATGGTTGTCGAAACGTGTCAGTTCTTCCAGATTGAACTTTCCATCTGATAAACTACCGATAATGGTTCTTCCGCTGGTGGCACCTAAATCCACTGCAAAGAAGTATTTCTTTTGTTCCATTTTGCTAGGTTTTTAAGTCTAATTTTATGTTATTGATTTCTAAGTTTAATTTCTGTTGATTCCGAAGTTCCTTATGTGTTACTTCAAAGTCTTTGTTGAAATTTTCGGTGCAAAGATAGACCTAAATCGTGAAATGCAACAAGGGATTTTGATTTTCAGCCCTTGATATTTGGCGGCAGTATAAAATTGGGGAAGTGATGGATGTCTTTGGGGGAAGTGATGGAAGTTAAAGGAGTTAAAGGAGTTAAGACGTATGTCTTGCAGCTTAATAACTGCGCCAAAAAGACTATTGTCTTAACTCCTTTAACTTCTGAACTTGCGAAACTTGAATGAATTATCTGTTCATGTTTCTGAAATCTGAAGGCTTCATGCCCGTCTGACTCTTGAATTTTGAAGAGAAGTAGTCTGGCGACTCGAAATTAAGGCGGTAGGCTATCTCCTTGATGCTATCATCGGTAGTGGAAAGCAGTTCCTTTGCTCTCTGCAGTTTCAGATTCTGCTGGTAAAGGGCAGGTGCGAAACCGGTGTGCTCCTTGAAGAGCTTGCGGAAGGAAGAATAGCTGATGCCGAGTTCCTGCGCAATCTCCTGAATGGTAAGGTTGCCTTCCAATGATTCACGGATGCGAAGACGGGCTTTATTGATGATATCCACATGCTTTGAATCTTTATTCAATTCAATATTAAGCTCCAAGGAGTACATCAGGCCGATGAGATGGTTGGCGATACCTGCCAAGGTTTGCTGGGCGTATGCAGCTTCCTCCTGAGCAATGTATCGTGCTTCCTCATATAGGTTGACGATTTCGTTGCTGAACCCCACGTGATAGATGGGCTTCTCTGGTGAGAGGAACTTATGCTTCACTCGGTCGTTGATGTTTCTTCCCTTGAATCCTATCCAATAGCTTTTCCATCCTTTTCCTTGAGTAGGGTGGTAAGTATGCCATTCGCCAGGGAACAACAGGAAGATGTCGCCAGCTTTGATGACGGTCTCTGGGCAGTGGGCTGACTGGAAAACACCTTCGCCCTCTGTCAGATAGAGCAACTGAAATTCATCCAGCGTTCTGCCTTTGTTGATATCAAAATAGTAGCCGTCAGCATGTCCCTTGGTAGGGTAGCTGTCGTGTGGCTCTATCACCTCATATCCGATAGTGCTGATGGTGAGCCCCCATTGTGCATCCCGTTCAGAGGCGAGCAAATATTTACTTGTTTGCATAGATCTTTTGTTATAAATGGTAGTTGTAACTTGTTTCTTTTGCAAAGTTACTAAAAAAAAAGGAAATGCAGAATTTTTCTATGTTTATCGTTTCTAATATACCTATTTATATATTATAATATAAGCAATTTTAAGGAACTGAATCCAATATTTTAGGTTTGTTATCAAAAAAATAGGTTTAATAATCAAAATTTAAGGTAGTAAAATAAACCGATTCCGTACTTTTGCAACCGAAATAATTCTAAAACAAGACTTAAACGAAGTTAGGAATAAACTAAATCAAGAGCTTATGCGGATTGGTGGTCTACTAAAATTAATTAGTGATCGACTAAAACAAGAGCATTCTTAATTAGCTTTGTACAAGATGAACCTATTCGTTGCCTAAAGGAAGTTGAAACTTATATGCAATTTCAAAATCATTCTGCAATAGCATTTGAGGCTATCAGATGAATATTGTTGCTGTCATTAAGCAAATTGACTTTCTGGGTATATAGGGGATTGGACAGAACATAAAACCTATATAAAATATGAGCAAACAAAACAAAATGATGAAAAAGTCTGTGTTGCCATTTGCATTGGTATGCTCAGCGCTTATGCTCAGCCCTTACGTGGGGGGGCAAGCTCATGCTGAGGTACAGAACGTGCAGCAGGCAAAGGCTGTCAAGGGTACGGTGGTCGATGAGACTGGCGAACCAGTGATTGGTGCGACCGTACTGATTGTTGGTGGAAGTGCATCACAGGGTACTATTACCGATATGGATGGTAACTTCAGTATCAACGTCAAGCCAGGTCAGAAACTCAAGATTACCTATATTGGTTACGACGAAAGTATCGTGGCTGCCAAGGATGGAATGAAAGTTCAGATGAAGACTTCTGGTGCTGTTTCTCTGAATACCGTTGAGGTTGTTGCCTATGGTGTACAGAAGAAGGTAACCATGACGGGTGCCATCTCCAGCGTAAAGAGTGAGGATTTGGTCCGCACTTCCGTAGGTTCTGTCAATAACGTGCTCGGTGGTCAGCTTTCTGGTGTAACTACCGTTCAGTATTCCGGTGAGCCAGGTAGCGATGCAGCCGAAATCTTCGTTCGCGGTAAGGCTACATGGGGAGACTCACAGCCTCTCATCCAGGTGGATGGTGTGGAGCGAACCATGGCAGATATTGACCCAAATGAAATCGAGAGTGTCACCGTATTGAAGGATGCCTCTGCGACAGCCGTGTTCGGTGTTCGTGGTGCCAATGGTGTTGTCCTGATTACTACCAAGCGTGGTTCACAGGGCAAAGCCAAGATCAGTGTGTCAACTTCCTGGACAGCCCTTTCACCTACCAAGATGGTGGAGCAGGCTTCTTCTTTAGAGTATGCCAATTTCTATAATCAGATGTCGTACAACGACTATTTGCAGAGTGCCAATGTGGCTGTAGCGAATGGCAAGTATGCATCTGTGGATGCTTATATAAAGGGTAATGCCTTCGCTAAGAGCTTCTCTGACGATATTATCGATAAGTTTGCCACAGGAGCCGACCCAATCCGTTTTCCAAGTACTCGATGGGCCGACTATATCATGAAGGATGTGACGCTCCAGCAGCAGCACAACCTGAACATCTCTGGTGGTACAGAGCGTGTGAAGTATTTTATTTCTGCGGGTTATTATTCTCAAGATGGTTTGTTCAAGGAGTTTGATAGCAATTATAACTATGGCTATCAGTATCATCGTTTCAACTATCGCTCAAATCTTGACTTGCAGGCAACCAAGACCACAACATTGTCTTTTAATGTGGCTGGTAATGTAAGTAATGCTGATAAACCATATACTGGTTCTGGAGCTGCAGGCTTGATTAAGCAGATTTATTATGCAACTCCTTTCTCTAGCCCAGGTCTCGTGGATGGTAAAATGGTTTATTGTACTACAGATTATACAGATGGTTTGAATCTTCCTTTCTTGGGTAATGGTGGTATGGCATATTACGGTAATGGTTTTATGCAAACCAATATCAATAAGATTCAAATGGACTTGGTACTTAACCAGAAGTTGGATTTTGTCACCAAGGGGTTGTCTTTCAAAGTGAAGGGATCTTACAACTCAGCCTTTACGGTAAACAAGCAAGGTAATTGTGGTATAGCTACTTATAATCCTTTGGTTCAGTATCAAAAGGATTCTGAAGGAAAATTCATTTTAGATGCCAATGGAGAAAAGCAACTCATTTATAATGCCGATGGTACACCTTTTATAGTATATCGTCAGAATGGTAACGATACCGATCCAGGATACAAGGCTAGTCAGGGAAAGGCTCGTGACTGGTATTTGGAGGGTAGCTTTAATTACTCTCGTGTTTTCGGTAAGCATACCGTCAATGCATTGATGCTTTATAACCAGTCCAAGCAATATTATTACTCTGGTTCCTCCTATCCTGATGTACCTCGTTCTTATGTGGGTCTTGTAGGACGTATCACCTATGATTACGCTAATAGATATATGGCAGAGTTCAACATGGGCTATAATGGTTCGGAGAATTTTGCCCCTGGTCGTCGTTTCGGTACGTTCCCAGCAGGTTCCATCGGATGGATTCTGAGCGAGGAGAAGTTTTGGAAGCCTATCTCTAAGGTTGCTTCTTTCTTCAAGCTTCGTGCATCTTGGGGTCTTGTAGGTAACGATAAGACAGTTGATGCCATCCGATTCATGTATCTTGCCGATCCATATATCACTGGCTCCTATGGAACAACCAACAACATGACAAACTGGGCTGACTCATATGGTTATCTCTTTGGTAATGCACAGTCTGGTACCGTACAAGGAACCTCTGCCGTAGCAGGTGCTTACGAGTCCATCAAGAATAACCCAAATATTGGTTGGGAAAAAGCATTCAAGCAAGACTATGGTTTTGATCTCTATTTCATTGGCGACCGTTTGAAGACCACTTTTGATTATTACCGTGAGCATCGTACTGATATTTTGGTGCGTGACGCTACGGTGCCATCAACTATCGGTTTTACCATGCCTTATACTAACGCAGGAGAGACGAAGTCCTGGGGATGGGAACTCTCTGTGGGTTACAATGACAAGATAGGCAAGGATTTCCGATTCTGGGGTAAGTTGAATCTCTCTTACAATCAGAATGAAATCATCGAGATGAAGGAAGCTCCTCAGAAGAATGATTATATGTTGGCAAAGGGACATCGTATTGGTGCTCGCTCTATGTATAAGTTCTGGAAGTACTATGAGGGAGAGCAGACAAAAGCAGAATATGAGCAGACTTTTGGTAAGCCTTTCCCAACTCAGTTGGTTGCTAACTTGCAGCCAGGTGATTGCGTGTATGTCGATTTGGACAAGAATGGAAAGATAGATGAGAACGATATGACTCGTGATAATGGTTATACGGATGATCCTGAGTACATGGCAGGTCTGACGCTTGGTTTCAACTATAAGCGCCTGACTTTCAATGCTCAGTTGACTGGTGCTTGGAATGTGACACGTTATATTACCGATGTGTTCCGTCAGCCATTCTACTGTTCATCCAATACGACCCAGGGTGGACTTCTTTTATACCATGTTAACAATACCTGGACTCCAGGAGTAAATGAGTCACAAGATGCACTTTATCCACGTGCTACATGGTCGAATGCCGTTCAGAACTATGCAGGCTCTGACCTTTGGGAGAAGGATGCGAAATATCTTCGTCTGAAGACTGTATCGTTATCATACGACTTCATCAATCCTGTCTTCAAAAAGATTGGCATGAACAAGTGTGAGGTAACCCTTTCCGGCTACAACCTCCTTACCTTTACTCCTTACAAGTGGGGTGATCCTGAGACAAGAGCATCCAATGCTCCTTCTTACCCATTGCAGCGTACCTACACCATCAGCTTGAATGTAGGCTTCTAATCAAAGGTAATGTAACAAAATAAACAAAGAAACAATGAAACAAAATATCTTATTTCGTACTGCCGTAGCCATGTTGCTTGCCAGTGCAGCCTTCACAGCTTGTACTGATACTATCGCTGTGGGAGATGCATCCCTCGACAAGGCGACAAGTTCTACTGCTACGATCGACTCTGTGTTCCAAAATGCAGAATATACCCGCCAGTTTCTTGTAGGTATCTATTCGAAGCAATACTATGGATTACCTTATTACAATGGTGGAACCAACATTCCTCATACAGCAAACCCATATACAGGAAAGATGGATGCCCTCACCGATTGTTGGCATGACTTTTGGAATGGTGCTGCTGTTTATCAGAAGTATTATACTGGCTCTTTGACAGCCAGCGTTGGTCGATCAGACGGTTTGGACGGACCTCTTTATTCTTACGACAAAGAGTTCCAGTGGAAGATTATCCGTTCTGCACAGATTTTCTTGGCTAATGTCGATCGTGCTCCAGAGACGGATATGACACAAGAAGAGAAAGATCGACTCAAGGCAGAGGCTCGTTGCCTAATGGTTTCGGCATTCTTTGATACCTTCCAGCACTATGGTGGTATCCCTATCTTGGATCATGCCTTGGAGACGAGCGAGGTGTCTGGCCAGTTCCCTCGCAACACGGTAGAGGAGTGTGTCAACTGGATGGTGGGCGAACTCGACAAGGCCATTGCAGAGAATGCTTTCCCTTGGATTACCGCTAATCCTGCTACCATGAATGGTCGTTGGACAAAAGCTGGTGCCATGGCTTTGAAGTGCAAGATTCTTCAGTTTGCTGCTTCTCCTATGCTCAATCCTAAGGATGGGAAACCTTACTATGACGGCATATCAGAGGACGTGAAACCCTTCGTCATGTACACAGATGCTTCCAAGTATCAGGAGCGTTGGGATGCTTTTGCCTCTGCCTGCGATGCTTTTTATGATGAATTGACACGAAATGGCAAATATCAGTTGGTTCAGGCAACTGTACCAAGCAGCGCCAACACTGCCGATAAGAGGGTACCTTACTATCGCCTGGCTTATCGCCAGGGATATTTCCTCAATGCCTCCACCGAAATCTTGCATTCTGTGCGCGTGCAGGGTAATGATATCAATACGGCAGGACGCTATTGCTGGCACTCTTGGTATTCTAAGTCTGTTCCACGCAATGCTTTTTGTCCAACCCAGGAGTATGTGGAGAAGTTCTCTTGGAGTGATGGAGAGCCTTTCAATTGGACCAACGCTGCCAAGAAGACCTATGCAAATCAGGCTACGGAACCTGATTCTACTATGGTCTATGATGATAAAGGAAATGCCACTATCACTGTGACCAACTTCGTGACGAACCCACGTACAGGTAAGATTACCCGTAACAAGAAGTCATTGCACACGATGTTCGTTGATGGTGACGTCCCTTCAGGAGGTCGCCAAATCAATACGGTTCTCACACGTGACCCTCGTCTGTATGAGGAGTGTATCGTGAATGGTCAGAATTTGAACCTTGACTGGACAACGGCTTCCATGTCTGGCTATCCTTGGGAACTTTGGTATAAGGGAAATGATGGAGGAACAGGTGTCTTGACACAGCAGAATACCATGTTTGGCTCTGGTTATGGATTTAATAAATATTACTTGGGAACAGGTGCTTACCCTGGTGACGATGCCGCCGATTCTTATCGTTATCCTACTCAATGGGTGGCCTTGTCCTTGCCAGAGTTTTATCTGCAATATGCAGAAGCTCTTGTAATGCGCTCCTCCAAGGATGTAGCCAAGGCTGTTAAGATGGTCGATATAGTTCGTTCTCGTGTAGGTCTTCCTACCATAGCGAAGAACTGGACTTCCAAGGATTATCGTGGGGCAAAGGGATATACGGCAACCACAGCTGCCGCTGCAGTTGAGGCTTCAGTTGCTCTTGCCAACGGTGAAACCTCTAATGAGTTCATCGAGGAATTGCTCGATGAGCGTGTTCGTGAGTTGGGACTTACAGATGCACACTGGTTCGATATGATACGTTACAAGCGCACCGACTGGATGACCAAGCAGCTCCATGGTTTGATGCAGTACCGTTTGATTCAGAAAGCAAAGGTGTTTGAGAGCCGCAATGCCGCTTGGGTGGGTTCCGATCGTGAAAACGACCCATCATCCCAGCAGCCTTTGTTCTTCTTGAGTTTCGTCAAGGACATAACGGGCAATAGCCGTTACCTTTGGAACAAAGACCCAAAAAGCAACGAGGTGAAGAAGTGGTTGCTTGACCCAATTCCACAAGTGGAAATCAACAAGCAGTATGGTCTTGTGCAAAACCCTGGTTGGGAGTAACAATCTCATGGGATAAACTAAGTAAAATGAATTCGTATATGAAAACAAAGAATATATTTATGTTGACATTGCTCGCAGGTACCACCCTGCCAGCAATGGCGCAGCAGGACATCATAGACACCCTGGCATTTAAGGATCAAACTGTCGATGTAGGTGCCAATCGCACCTTTACTCGCGAGCAATCTACGGGTGCCGTCAGCGTCATCACCAACAAGGATGTCAACAAGCGTGGCGCACGCAACATCGGTAATAACATATTGGGTTCTAGCTCTGGTTTGGTGAGCCTTGACGGAGCAGGTCTCTACAATGCGCAGAATCCTACTTTCTATATCCGTGGCATACAGTCTTCCAGCGGCAGCACCCCTCTTTTTATCGTGGATGGAGTGGAGCGTGCCATCGAGAATGTGGTAGCTGAGGATGTGGAGAACATCCAGATTTTGAAAGATGCGGCGGCTACTGCACTTTATGGTTACAAGGGTGCCAATGGCGTAGTTTTGATTACGACCAAGCATGGTAAATACAATACCAAGTCCATCACTTTCTCTTACGACCACGTGTTCTCTTTCTTGGCCAACAAGCCAGAAATGGTGGATGCCGCTACTTATGCTTCTGCTGTGAATGAGGCTTATCATAATCAGAAGGGTGGTGATGTGTATAGCAGCCAGGTTATCGGTGCTTACAGGGATGGTTCCAATCCTCTTTACTACCCTAACGTAAATTGGGTTGACGAAACCTTCCGCAATGTTTCCAACAACGATCGCTTCAACGTCGAGTTTAAGGGTGGTACCAGTAATTTCCGTTACTATACCAATGTGCAGTTGTTGACCAACAAGGGATTCGTCAAGAACTTCCAGAATGATGGCTATTCCACACAGAACAAATATACTCGTGGAACCTTGCGCTCCAATATGGATATTGACTTAGGCTTGAAGACTAAGTTGCATACCCATTTGTACGGCTTGTTGACTGAGCAGTCTCAGCCTGGTAGCCAGGCTGACCTTTGGAGCATGGTTTATAAGATTCCAGCCAATGCATTCCCTGTTAAAGTATCTGATGCCGTTTGGGGTGGCAACACTGTATATACTACCAATAACCCTGTGGCTCAAAGCCAAGGTGCGGCTTATTACAAGAATCACCAGCGCGCTCTCTATGCTGATTTGCAGTTAGATCAAGACCTTTCTTCTATTACGGAAGGATTGAGTGCACAGGCTCAGATAGGTTATGATACATGGTCGAATGTATATGAGGACCATTCCAAAACCTATCGTTACAGCTATTACGAGGTTCCTACCAATGGTGATGTCGTGGCTGCAGGCAATGCCACCATGTCTTCCATACAGGGTACGGACTCCAATATGGGTACGGGAGCTAACAATAATAACTGGATTCGCCGTTGCGTCTGGAATGCTTCTATCAACTACGATAGAACTTTTGCAGAGAAGCACAATGTGTATGGACAGTTGAAGTATGATTATGAATACAATGACAAGACTGGTACCAACACCACTGTTTATCGTCACAATGTATCTCTCTTCGCTCACTATGGTTTCGATAGCAGATACCTCTTGGATGTTGCGCTCGTAGAGTCTGGTTCCAGCCGTTTGGCTCCTGGCAGCAAGTGGGCATTCTCTCCAAATGTTTCTGCAGCATGGAATATCTCTAACGAGGCTTTCATGAAGAACGTAAAGTGGATTGACTTCTTGAAGTTGCGTGCTTCTTGGGGTAACAAAGCTTTGGATGTGCTTCCAGGTGGCGATGTTTGGACCTATTACGACCAGTTTTATCTGATGAATGGTAACTCTTATCCATTTGATGCCACTTATACTGGTACACAATGGGGTAATACTTATCTCGGGACAGCACGTACTCAGGGACTCGGCCATGAGCAGTCTAGCAAGTTCAACGTAGGTTTCGATGCCACTCTCTTTGGCAGTTTGAATATTTCTGCTGATTACTATTACCAGCACCGTTACAACATCTGGTATTCTACAGCTGGCAGCTATTCAGGAGTCTTCGGATTGGACGCACCTTATGAGAATGTAGGTATCATTAACCAGAAGGGCTTTGAGGTTTCTGCCGATTACAGCAAGAAACTCAACAGAGATCTCACCATCAGTTTGGGTGCATCCATGACATTGAACAAGACCATCGTTGAGGAGCAGGCTGAGGCTCCTCAGCTCTATGCCAATACCTCTTCCACTGGCAAGTGCTATGGACAGGCGTTTGGTTATGTTGCTGATGGCTTCTTCCAGAAGAGCGATGACTTGAATGGTGATGGAATAATCTCAACGTCAGAGATGAAGCAGTTGGGATATCCTATTCATAACTTTACCACTGTTTTTCCTGGTGATGTAAAGTATGTGGATTTGACCGACGATGAAAAAATCGATGCCAACGATGTCAAGGCAATCGGTCATAGCACGACAGCTCCTGATCTCTATTACAACTTCCATCTCGGTGCGGAGTACAAGGGCTTCGGTTTGGATGCTATGTTCCAGGGAGTGGGCAGATGGACTGGTTTCAAGACCACCAACGGACTTTATCGTTCAGCTGTGGCAAGCAACACCTTGTCTAAGTATCTCTATGAGAACTCTTGGTCTGCTGAGCGTGGCAACATGGAGAATCCTCTCTTCCCACGTCTTTCGGCTACAAGCAATGCTAACAACGACAAGAACAGTACGCTCAATATGTTTGACCGTAGCTACCTCAAGCTTCGTTATGTGGAGGCATACTATTACCTTCCACAGACATTGTTGGAGAAAATTGGCTTTATTAATAAGGTGAAGGTATATGTACGTGGTACTGACCTCTTCACGCTCGACCATCTCGACAAGGCTGATGCTGCTGCATACGGCACAAGTCAGCCGCTTACAAGAAGTCTCCAGGTTGGAGCTGCTGTAACATTCTAAAATTAAGGAATTACGATTATGAAAGTATATAAGAAACTATTTAGCTTTGCATTGGCTGCCATGGCATTGTCTTCCTGCAACATGGACTACCATGAATATACAGCCAATGACAAGGAATATGTCCAGCGTTCATTCGCTTATGTGGGTGGACTGATGACAACGATATATGCCGACATTGATACGGATTGGGGCAATCTTTCAGGAGCTATGCTTTCCTCTGCCACCGATGAGTCGGAGTATAGCCATGATGGTAACTCAATAGAGGATTTCTACAATGGTAACTGGAGTGCGATAAATCCGCACCAGACTATTTGGAAGTCAGCATATGAGGGTATCACTTATTGTAATGAGGTAATTGATAATTGGACGGGGTTGACTTTCGACCAGTTCAAGTACAACAAGGACTATGAACAGCAGATGTTCCTCTATAACAACTATCAGTATGAGGCTCGCTGGGCACGTGCTTATTTCTATTTTACACTGGTTCGCCAGTATGGTGGAGTGCCTTTCAAGATTCATAATACCACAGGTTCAGAAGAGACGATGCTGCCTCGTACCAATGCTGATGAAATCTTCGACTTTATCAGCGAAGAGTGTGATAGTATCAAGGACAAAATCATAGACGACTATGCTGGCAATAAGGAGATGATTCTCGCCAAGGCAGAGACAGGACGTGCCAATAAGTATGCCGTTCTGGCATTGAAGGCCCAGGCAGCTCTCTATCATGCTTCACCACTCTTCACACAGGGCAAGACCTCAGAAGAAAAGAAGAATCTCTGGGCCATCGCCGTGGCTGCCAATAAGGAACTTATCGATGCAGCTGAGGCTAAGGGATATGGGTTGGCTACCAACTTAGAGGACCTTTGGGGCAAGGAGTATTATTCAGATGCTTCCAGTACCAAGGAGATACTCTTTGCACGCCGCACCGCTTCTTCCAGCACTTTTGAAGGCTACAACTTCCCTGTAGGTTACTCTTCTGGTCAGGGTGGCAACTGTCCTACACAGGACTTGGTAGATGCCTTTGAATGTACCGATGGCAAAAGCATTTCGGAAAGCAGCTTATATGATGCAACAAAGCCATACGCCAACCGCGACCCTCGTCTTGCCAAGACAGTTGTTGTGAATGGCGAGGCATGGCCTAACGATTTGGCGGCTTACAATAGCGAGCATCCAACCATCGAGACCTATGTTGGCGGCTATCACTCTCGCACGGGTAATGCGGCTGGTAAGTCATACGCTACTACCACCGGTTACTACTTGAAGAAGTTCTGTAATCCTGATCAGATTCTCCGTGCCCGTTCTGGTGTAGCTGTTACTACCTCTCCTCACGGCTGGTTGACCTTCCGTATGGGTGGCATGTACTTGAACTATGCTGAGGCTCTTTATCAGTATTTCAAGGCTTGCGGCAACGGAAATGCTGCAGATGCAAGTGGTGCAGTGGAATATAAGGATGCAGAAGGCAATGCACAGAGTGTTACAGTTCCTGCCACTCAGACCGCAGCCAAGATGGCTAGCAAGACTCGTGAGCGTTCAAGCATGCCTGCTTTCGCAACGGGTATGAGCAACGAGGCTTTCTGGGAGAAGTACAAGAACGAGCGCCGCGTGGAGCTTGCCTTTGAGGGACACCGTTTCTATGACGTGCGTCGCTGGATGGAAGATGGCGATAAGTTCATGAACATCCATCGCATGGAAATTACCAAGAACGAGGATGGTACCTTTACATATAATAAGGTAGCTGTTTCCCGTGGTGATGGACAGTGGGAAAGCAAATGGAATCTCTTCCCATTTAGCCAAACAGAAATATTGAAGTCGGGTAATGCCATCGAGCAGAATCCTGGCTGGTAATAAATAGAAATTTGAGCTGTCTTCGCAAATCATGAGTCTTGCTCGCTAGCAGACTTATGGTTTGCTGAAGTTGGCAAAGAATATACTGACATTTTTTAAATAACAACTTTAATTTTAAACAAGATGAAAAAGTTTACTTTTATTGCATTGCTTATGCTCATCGTATGTTCGATGGCAAAAGCCGACGACAAGTACTTCTTCAAGGTGCCAACTGACAAAATGGATGCTGGTTGGGTAGTTCAGGATCAAAGTAATTTTGCCTCTACCCCAGGCAAGGAATATCTTGAGGTGCAGAACAAGAAGAATGGTGGACGTATGCTCAATTATTTCTGGAACGAGAATGCCTGGAAAAGTGTGGATCCAGCTACTCTTCCTAACAGTACTTACAAGTTCACCATGGACTTGAATATGTCTAACATGGCTAATCGTGCAGACATGGAGTTTGATCTTCTTCCAGTGAACGCCTGCTCAGCGACTGACAAACGTGTTTCTTCTCACAATTACCATTGGTTTAATCAAGAAGGTGAGGATTATTTCTTCCGTTGGAGAGTTGGCGAAAAGCCTGCTGCCAACAATGGTGATTTCACCATTTTAATTAATGAGAATCCTAAAGCAAATAATGATTGGCCTAAAACAGAAGATGTTGAGGAAACTTTCGTTATGTCAAGCCAGAAGACTTACAAGTTTGCTGTTGTTATCAATACAGAAGCTAAGACTGCAACTTACACTATCGCAGATGAGGAAGGTACAGTCCTGAAGACTGGTGTTCATAATTATGTTTGTGAAGAGAATCGTGCCGGTATCTTCGTATTCAGTATGAATGGTGTTTCTACTCACCAGCTCTCTAACATTGGTCTTTCTTATGAGGCAAATGGTCCATTCGCCAACGAGCCAACTTCCGAATTGTTCTTTTTGGTAGGTGCTGAGCGTGATTATTATGTAAACTTCCAGGAGGGAGAGACTTTGCACTGGAAGCAGCTTGGTGATGCTACAGATGTTATTACTGGTGATACTTATAGCAATGGTGAGGAATATGAGAAGTCTTATGAAACTGCTGATGAGAAGACTACGTTTGAGTCTGGTAATGGTGAGTATCTAGGTCATAAGATTATCTATTGTACACAGTCTGGTAACTTGGAAATGTGGACAACTCTCGATGATGGCACCGAATCTCAGCATGTTATCGTTCCTGTAACTTGTGAAGAAGTACAGATGCCAGCTCCAGTAGCTACCATTACAAATGTAAAGGAAGGATTTGCCAAGGAATATACGCTTACAGCAGACAACTCCAACACATTGTTGAAACCTACTGTGACCATTCACTATAAGAAGACAGAAAATGGTAAGTCTGAAGAAGGTAATGTACTTACTGGCGAGAAGGTAACTTTGGATGGCAAGGGCTCTTTGGAGATTTATTCTTGGGATGGTACTAACCCTAATGAGTATTATACACGTTCTGCATCTCAGACCATCAATAATGATGTCGAGTATGTAGAGGCTGGTACAACTAACTATGAATGGTCTAAGGATGTTTGCGACAATGGCAAGGATGGTTTTACCACAGTAAACGTCACAATGGATTATAAGACTAACGCTGATGGAACAAAGACTGCTCAGTCTCACTGGGAGCGTGTATATTCCAACGAGAAGTATGGCTTTGATGCAGAAGGTAACCGTGAAAATTGGGTGGCAGACAAGGACTATGCTCTTGTAAGAGAAGGCTTTGGTTTCTTCGAGACAAGTGCAGTGGCAGATTTCTCTGCTAACTGGAATGCACTTCAGCCAGAAGATGCAACAACCGCTTTTGCTCCGTTGGTTCCAACAGCTGATTTCCTCGAAAACTCTAAGTATGATGCAAGTTTATGGAGAATTATGCCATTGGAGGGTATCGTTTATTACAGCACAGCTGTTAACAATGCAGGCTTGACACTTGATCCAAAATATACTTCTGACGATCCTAACAAACCAAACTTCTACATCGTTCACACACGTGGTGGCTATGATCGCCCAGACAAGGGTGATGCCAATGCATACGCAGTTTATGAGGCAGGTAAGAGTTTTGACCTCTATCGTTACGAGGCTGCTATCTGCGATGTACGAATCATGACTTACAAGGGCTTTGAGCCAGGCGTTTCTGGTATCAAGAATGTAAATACAGCCGAGACCTCAGCTTCAGCAGTGAAGAAGGTAGTAACCAAGAATGGTGTTGTTATCGTCAAGGATGGCAAGACATTCTCTGTAGCAGGTGCTCAGCTTAAGTAATTTGTTTCATTGATAAAGCATTGGCAATTATGGTTTCTATAATTTGCCGAGATTGAATCAATCATTTTCTTGCAAAGGGATGCAGTGATGCATCCCTTTCTTTGTCTTCTTCTCTTTTCTTGTCCTTCTCTTTCCTTTCTCTGTCTTCTTTTTTTATACCTTTTTTGTCTTTCTTCTCTTTTTTGTCTTTCTTCTCTTTTTTGTCTTCTTCTCTTTCTCTGTCTTTCTTTCTCTGTCTTCTTTTTTTATACCTTTTTGTCTTTCTTCTCTTTTTTGTCTTCTTCTCTTTTTTGTCTTCTTCTCTTTTTCTGTATTCTTTCCTTTCTCTATCTTTCTTTTTTTTACCTTTTTACTTTTTTACCTTTTTTACCTTTAAAAATCCTTTTACCTTTAAAAAAATCTTTTTTATTCCCTTTTCTCAAAATAATAAGGTTAAATATCATATTTTATGGATGCCTTCTCAAATATTCTGTGTACTTTTGCCAACAAATCAGTTAAACCTGAATAAACAACAATAATCGACAAGAATCGTCAATAAACAAGAATAAAAACAATAAAACCTACAATAATGAATAAAAAACTACTCGCAACATCTGCTTTAGCATTGTTGGTAAGTATGGGAGCAAATGCCCAGCGCTTTACCGATAAGTTGGATCGTGGACTCATTGCAGTGCAAACCACAAATGGTGTGTACTGCTCTTGGCGTATCCAGGCTGATGAGTACTATGATGTAAAGTACAATCTTTACAGAAATGGTACTAAGGTAAACTCAGAACCCATCGATGTTTCCAACTTTACAGACAAGTCTGGTTCATCAAGCAACACTTATACCGTAAAGGCAGTAGTGAACGGGGTAGAGCAGGCAGCTTCCAAGGAAGCTACAGTTTTCAATACTAATTATAAGGAAGTAAAAATCCAGTATCCTTCTGCCCTGAAGTCAACTTATATCCCTAACGATGCCTGCTGTGCTGATGTGGATGGCGATGGCGAGTTGGAGATTCTGATGAAGTTCACCAACCAGCAGGAAGGTGAACAGCTTTATCCAAAGAACGGACCTACCATCAATGGCGTGGAGACCCAGGAATATACTATGCTGGCCTGTCTGAAGCAGGACGGTAAGATTCTCTGGTGGGTGAACTGTGGTCCTAACATGGGCGACTTCCAGAACAACGAGCAGAATATCGTAGGTTACGACTGGGATATGGACGGCAAGGCAGAAGTCGTAATGCGACTTGAAGAAGGCTCTACTGTCCACATGGCTGATGGTACTACTTATACCATTGGTGCCGATGGCAAGAATGGTTCTGCATGGACTAACTATCGCCAGCCAAAGGCTGAAGGAAGCGTAGAATGGTTTACCCATTATGGCAAGGAGTTCCTCTGGTATTGCGAGGGTGCTACCGGTAAACCATACCAGTGCATAGATTTCCCATTGAAGCGTCTGGAAGCAGGCGAGACTGATTTGAAGAAAGCTTGGGGTGATGATTATGGTCATCGCAGCAGTAAGTACTTCTTCGGTGCTCCTTATCTGGATGGCAAGCATCCAAGCATCTTCCTGGGTCGTGGTATCTATACCCGCCACAAGTTTATCGCATACAATGTAGATCCTAATACTCATGCGCTGACTGTTCGCTGGCAGTGGACCAACAACCAGGCGGGTTCTCCTTGGTATGGACAGGGTTATCACAACTATATCATTGCCGATGTGGATTGGGATGGACGTGATGAGATAGTATGGGGTTCTATGGTTATCGACGATAATGGCAAGGGACTTTCTACTACTGGTCTCGGTCATGGCGATGCTCAGCATGTAAGTGATTTTAATCCTTATATCCATGGTCAGGAGATGTTCGCTTGTAATGAGGATAATCCATCCAACAACTATCGTGATGCAACTACCAGCAAGATATATTATCGTAAGACAGATACCAATGATGATGGTCGCTGCCTGGCTGGTAATTTCTATAATGACATTCCTGGTGCCGTAGGTCATAGTGCGCATGATACGCCTATATCTACCGTTACCAATGAACATGTATCTCCGAATACGAATGGTCTGAGCATGAACTTCCGTATCTACTGGGATGGCGATTTGCAGGAGGAATGCTTCAATAATACAGAGGTAACCAAGCCTGGACAGGGTACTATAGCAACCCTCACGGGCGCTTATTCCAACAATTCAACCAAGGCAACTCCTTGTTTCCAGGGCGATGTGTTCGGCGACTGGCGTGAGGAAGTGATAGAGCGAACGGGTAGCAACAATATCCGCATCTATACCACTACGACTCCGACTCCTTGGCGCAACTACTCTCTGTGGTACGATCATCAGTATCGCAATGCGATGGTATGGCAGCCATGCGGTTACAACCAGCCTCCTCACGCTTCTTACTTCCTCGGTGAACTGGAAGGCATCACGATAGCTCCTCCACCACTCACCACTACGGGTCGTGAAGAGGTGTCTTCTGCTATCACTAAGTCTTTTGATGGCAAGCATGCGCTTCTCGCTACTGCAGGCGATGCCACTGTAAGCGTGGTTAATGGTGCTGCTCCTGCTATCTTTACCGATAATGCCCCTTCTTGGGTGCAGGGTACGGCTCAGAGCGATTGCAGAGTCAAGGATACTGAAATCAAATATACTTATTATACTCATACCCTCACTGGCGGTGCTTTCTCTGGCAATATGCGCTTAGTGAAGCAGGGCGACGGTACACTCGTTCTTCCTAACGTAACCCAGACCTACACTGGCAAAACCGATGTATGGGCAGGTACGCTGCAGTTTGACGGAACGATGGAGAAGAGTCCGGTATGGCTGAACCGCTTTGCGGAGTTGAATTCCAACGGCGGTAACTTCAAGGGCGGTATCAAGGCCGACTATGGTTCTATCATCCGTCCGGGCGGTAAGGACCAGGTGGGTACGCTGACTACTTCCGATCTCCAGCTCGGTTTCGGTGCCCGCGTCATCTTCGATGTGAACGGCGGGAATGTAGATAAGTTGGTAGCTTCCAAGATGAGTATCGAAAAGAAGAATTGGGCGAACGGTCCTCAGTATTCTGCTCCGGTATTCGAGTTTACATCGGCTCCTCAGCCTGGTACCTATACACTGGCAGAGGTAGGTGAGCTGACTGGCAACTTGGCTGACATCACTGTGGAAGGCCTCTCTGGCGAGAAATACAGTTTAGATTATGCTGATGGCAAGTTGACTATTAGGGTGAGCGATTCACGCGACAGCGAGTCTGTAGTCTGGACTGGTGCCAACGGTTCTATATGGGATCTGATGGAGTCGGAGAACTTCGCTTCTTCCGATCATAAATTCGTTTCAGGTGATAACGTAACCTTCGATGATACAGCCGTTAAGTCTGAAGTAGAGATCAATGAGGACCTCGCTCCTGGCAACATCGTCTTCAACAATAACAGTAAGGTATATACCTTGTCTGGTAAGGGCGCTATCGAGGGCAATGGCTCTGTCACTTTGAAGGGTAAGAGTGCAGTCAATATCAAGAATACCAACCGATATACGGGCGGCACCTATATTGATGGCGGTTATCTCCGTCCAGCAACGCTTGCCAATAAGGATGGTCTCGAATATGGTTCGTTAGGTGCAGCCGATAATACCATTACTATGTCCAACCAAGGTAAGTTGTGGGTAAATGCTTCCATGACTTCTTCTCATCCTATTGTATTGGGCGAGAATGGCGGTCAGATAGAGACTTATACAGGTACAAACCTGATTGTGAATGGCGGTATCAGCAAGATGAATAAGGGAACCAACCGTGATCTCTACAAGTTGGGTAGTGGTACACTGCAGCTCAACTGTGCAGCCGATTTCGACAAGCTCTATATCAATGCCGGAACAGTCTATGACTTCCAGGATGCCCATTTCAATGGCAAGACGATTGTGCTGAATGGTAGCAAGGTGGTGCTGCAGGCAAATAACAGTATCTATGACGACGCCTCGGATAATGTGAACATCGAGGTGCCTAAGGGTAAGTCGGGTATCTGGTATCCTGATGGCCGATGCAACTATACCGGTAAGCTGACCGGTGAGGGAACCATCGATATCTATGCGACATGGGTACGTTGCCAGTTTAAGGGCGATTGGAGTAAGTTCGAGGGAACCATCAATGCCAAGCGTGGCACCAAGAATTCTTACGAGCCTGTATTTGATTTCAATAACAGCTATGGTATTCCATTGGCAACGCTCAATGTAGATTCACGCTTTACTACCAAGGACTATGCATTCTGTACCAACGGCAAGAGCTTTGCTATCGGTGCTCTGACGGGTAATGGGTATATCAGTAATGGTGGAAACTTCGGTTCTGGTACCAATACTTTGACGATTGGTGGTAAGGGTACAGACTTTGAGTTCAAGGGTTCTATCAATGGTAGTTCTGTAGTGAAGAATGGTACGGGTGTATGGACTATCTCAAGTGAGGATGTTCTTGCCAATGCCAAGTCGTTGAAGATTGTCGATGGTGCGGTGAAGTTGAACAAGGCTGCTGCTACCTCTTCTATGACGACTCCTACCATCCTCTATGTTCAGGATGCCGGTGAGCTTCGTGGTGTGGGTTATGCATACGGTATCAACCTTCTAAATGGCGGAGCCTTGCGCCCAGGAACTAATAAGCCTGCATCGCAGACCAGCAATACGGGTGTTATCTTCATCCAGAAGAACTTGAATGCTGAGGTTGGTTCCAGCATCTATGCGAACAAGACCAAGACAGATTCAGTCTCTGTAAATGCATATACCGGTAAGAAGTCTCCAGCATGGGCATTCCTCAATGTAGGTGGAAACGCTGTTCTGAATGGTACCATCTATGTAACCTACAAGAATACATGGACGCCTGAAGAGGGTGATTATGTGAGAGTCTTAGATTGTGCAGGCACAATCAGCGGTACTCCTACATTTGACTTGCAGGCGCTCCCTGCTGGTTTGGGTTGGGATACAAGCAAGTTCCTTACAGAGGGAGTAGTCTATGTAGCCAATGCTACAGGTATCCGTGAGATTGGTTTCGACGCTGGTTCATTCCAGGCAGATGTCTATACGCTCAACGGCTTCCGCATGACAAGTTTGCAGACTTCTATGGCTACCTTGCAGAGCGACTTGAAGAGTCGTGGTTTGGCTCCTGGTCTGTACATTGTCCGTACTGCTAAGGGAACTATCAAGGTTACCTTGAAGTAATCCAAGAAAAATTTTCAGTAAAGACTTTAGTTTGCTGGTTATAATATAGTTAATGAAATCTAAACGAGGGTGTGTCATAAGTCTATGGCACGCCCTCTTATTTTCTCATTTCTCCTTTCTCATTTTATCGTCTTTCTCACTTCATTATCCCTTTTTACCTTTTTACCTTTTAAAAAAGCCTTTTTACTTTTTACTTTTTTACCTTTTTACCTTTTAAAAAAGCCTTTTTACCTTTAAAAAAGCCGCTGCCAAAAAATAGAGAAAAATAAGCAAAATATAAAGCAAAAATTGCATTATTTTTTTTACTTTTGCAGAGAAATTCTAAATTTATAATAAATGTCAGAAAAGACAATCTACTGATGAGAAAAAGACAATTATATATTCTTTCGCTTCTTTCTGTCTTCTGCGCATTTGGAAATAATTGCGTTTATGGACAGGAGAGTAGTGATTCTGGACAGGAGAGACACGTCTATGAACAGAATGGTTTCGCTTATGGTCAGCAAAATAGTGCATTTGGGCAGAAATCTTCACAATTTCCGATGGAACGCCTCGACCGTGGACTGGTGGCTTTGCCGGCTGCCGGAAAGGGAATCTATCTCAGTTGGCGACTCCTCGGTACGGATAGCAAGAATGTCTGTTTTGATATAGAGCGGGATGGAAAAGTGATTGCTCATCATATCCGAGTGACCAACTTTACTGATGTAAAGGGCTCTCCTGCACATTCTTATCGCCTGATCAGTTATCAGGATGAGCCGAAGATGGATGCACAGATGCAACGGGAGGTTTCTAAACCAGTGAAGCCTTGGACTGATCTGTATAAGTCGCTGCCTATCAACCGTCCTGAGGGTGGCACTGCTCCAGATGGACGGGCCTATGTGTACACCCCGAACGACTGTAGCGTGGGCGACGTGGATGGTGACGGTGAGTATGAATTGATTGTGAAATGGGACCCTTCCAACTCTCACGACAATTCCCACGATGGCTATACGGGCGATGTGATTCTTGATTGTTATAAGTTCGACGGAACCCAGCTATGGCGCATCAATCTTGGCAAGAATATCCGTGCTGGTGCCCACTATACCCAGTTTTTGGTTTTCGACTTTGATGGCGACGGAAAGTCTGAAATGATTTGCAAGACTTCGGCTGGAAGTATCGATGGACAGGGCAGGTTTGTTAGCGAATCGGCTACAGATGCAGAGATTCGTTCGCTCGATAACGCGGCTGATTATCGCAACAATCGTGGACGTATCAAGAATGGTCCGGAATTGCTCACGGTCTTCAATGGCGAGACGGGGAAGGCGATGCATACCATCTGGTATAATCCTAACAGGGCTTTCGGTGTGGGCAGACAAGTGGCTGAGGGTGAACGACTTGAGGCTGATGGTTTTCCTGCTTATTCGTCTGTTTGGGGCGATCAGGACAACTATGGCAACCGTGGCGAAAGATACCTCGCTGGCGTGGCTTATCTCGATGGGGCTGCCCATCGGCCGAGTGCTGTGATGTGCCGTGGATACTACACCCGTTCTTATCTCTGGGCAGTGGATTTCGATGGTAAACAACTGACGACGAAGTGGTTGCATGCTTCTCTCACTCCTCACGACTGGGTGGTGATGGATGGTGAAGGCAAGGTAATCAAGGAGGCGCATGGTCTCTCTGCGACGGCCTTTGCACAGGGTGCCCACAGCCTGGCTGTAGGAGATGTGGATGGCGATGGATGCGACGAGATTACTTATGGTTCGGCTGCCATCAATCACGATGGAAGTCTGTTGTATTCCACAGGGCTCGGCCATGGTGATGCGCTCCATCTCTCTGATCTCGACCCAGACAGACCGGGTTTGGAAGTCTTTATGGTACACGAAGAGCGGCCTTATGGTTCTGATTTCAGGGATGCCCGTACTGGCGAGATTCTCTACCGCACGCTGGATAGAGACGATACCGGAAGGGGTGTGGCTGCGGATATTGACGGGCGTCATCGGGGCTTTGAAATGTGGAGCCTGGACAGAAGGGAAGTAAGGGATTGTCATGGAAAAGTGATTGCTGACGACCCTTCTCCAATGCCGGCGATGAACTTCAGAATCTACTGGGATGGCGACCTGCAGGACGAACTGCTTGCCAACGGTCGCAGACCGCATTTTGCTCCGTACTTGCAGAAATGGAACGGAAAGAAGGCGGTGCCGCTGCCTTTGAGCAACGGAAAGCATCTCTGCGATATGGGGCATTCTGTGAGCAACAACTGGACGAAGGCTACTCCTAATCTGCAGGCTGATATCTTCGGTGACTGGCGTGAGGAGGTGATCTACTGGGACGAGAGCGATGCCTCTCATCTGAATATTTTCACTACGAATATCCCGACGGAATACCGCATTCCTACGCTCATGCACGATCACATCTATCGCCTGGGTGTGGCTTGGCAGAATGTTGGATATAATCAACCTCCTCATCTGGGATATTATCTGCCTGATCGTGCAGAAAGGATTAAGTGAAGAATGAAGAACGAAGAGTGAAGAATTCTCTTGTATATAATATAACGATAATAATTTGATAAAAATACGTAGCTAATGAAAAGAATATTGTTTGCAATGTCGCTGATGGCGGCAACAACTGCTTCTTTTGCCCAGGTGGCAAAACCGATGGAAGATGTTAACCATGTGATTGACAATACAGTGGACAGTCTCAACAAGGCGATGACCGCCCGCATTGTTCCTGGAACCAGCAGAAAGGGCAACAATCCTGTACTCTTCCTGATAGGCAACTCTACCATGCGCAACGGTACGCTCGGCAATGGTAATAACGGCCAGTGGGGCTGGGGCTACTACGAACATGAGTTCTTTGACGAGAATAAGATTACGGTAGAAAATCAGGCGCTCGGAGGCATGAGCAGCCGTACTTTCTATAACCGTCTCTGGCCGGATGTACGCAAGGGAATCAAGGCTGGCGACTGGGTGATCATCTCTATCGGTCATAATGATAACGGTCCTTACGATAGCGGTCGTGCGCGTGCCAGCATTCCTGGTATCGGCAAGGATTCGCTCAATGTCACCATCAAGGAGACGGGCGTGAAGGAGACTGTCTATACCTACGGCGAGTATATGCGCAAGTATATCAACGACTGCAAGGCGCTCGGTGCTCATCCTATCCTGATGTCGCTTACTCCTCGTGATGCCTATGATGAGAATGATAAGATTGTGCGCGTGAATAAGACTTTCGGTCTCTGGGCGAAGCAGGTGGCAGAGCAGGAGGGCGTTCCTTTTGTAGATCTGAATGAGATTTCGGCTGCCAAACTCGACAGTTACGGTCATTGGAAGGAGAAGTATCACTTCTTCAAGGACCATATCCACACCTCCCGTTTCGGAGCGATGATGAATGCCCGTTCGGCTGCAGAGGGATTGGCAGAGAGTAAGGACCCAAGTCTGGCTCCGTTGCAGGCGATGATGATCAATGTGGCTCTGCCGGTGGAGAATTTTCAGCGAGAGAAGGGCAAGCCGGTGGTTTTCTTTACTGGCGACAGTACCGTAAAGAATGCTGACAAGGAAGAGGATGGTATGTGGGGCTGGGGCTCTCAGGCTTATACCATTTTCAATCCTAAGAAGATTACTTGTGTGAATGCTGCCAAGGCGGGTCGCAGCAGCCGTTCCTACCTCAATGAGGGCAGATGGGAGAAGGTATATAACAGTCTGCAGCCGGGCGACTACGTGCTCATTGAGTTCGGTCATAACGACATCTGTTCCTTGACCGACAAGAAGATGCGCGGTTCCATTCCTTGTGCCAAGGATACCTGCAATGTCTATCAGATGCAGGAGAGCAAGCAGTTTGAGGTAGTTTATTCTTTCGGCTGGTATCTGAAGAAGTTCATTCAGGACGTTTACGAGAAGGGCGCTCATCCTATTTTGGTTTCCCTGACTCCTCGCAATGAGTGGCCACATGGCAAGATGGAGCGTCGCAACGATACCTATGGCAAGTGGTACAGAGAAGTGGTGGCAGAGACCGAAGTTCCTTTCCTCGACCTTCACAATATCGCTGCCGATTCTTATGATAAGATAGGTAAGGAGAAAGTGAAAGAATATTACAAGAAAGATCATACGCACACCTCTCTCAAGGGTGCTCGTCATAATGCAAAGTGCGTGGCGAAGGGATTGAAGAAAATGAAGAGTCCTTTGGCTAAATATTTGAAATAATAATTTTGAATGAAATATATGACAGTAAAATATTTTTTCTACTCTGGCCTGCTGATGTTGGTTTCAGCTGCTGGTAATGCTTCTGCTGGCACTGCTTCTGCATTTACTGGCACTGCTTCTGCATCAGTCCGAGATACGATTTCTCTCGACAGAGGTTGGCAGTTCCATCGTGGGGATGTTTCCGACGTGAATATGCTGAAGAATTTGCAGGCTAATGATGAGGTAGTCAACCTGCCTCACGATTTCCTGATCGGACAGGACTGGGTGGCTCCTGATGCCAGCGAACGTCCTGATAATAGTGATGCAGGTAGTAATGTTCGCAGCCGTTTGAGTCCACGTGGCTTCAAGGAAATGGGTATCGGCTGGTATCGCTATGAACTGACTCCGAAGGCCGAATGGAAGGGCAAGCGCATTCTCCTCGATTTCCAGGGCATCATGCTCGTGGGCGATGTTTACCTCAATGGTAAGCGAATAGGAGGTACTGACTATGGTTACCTCGGCTTTGATGTAGATGTGAGCAAGTTGCTCAAGTTTGGCGAAGTCAATGAGATTGCAGTGAAGGCAGATACCCGCAATCCGAACAACTCCCGCTGGTTTACCGGTGCAGGTCTTTATCGGGATGTCAACCTTATCGTCACCGACAAGGATTTGTATTTCCCTCGCCATCCGCTCTTCATCCGTACCGTCAACAATCAGGAAGTGAAGATTCGGGCTAACATCTTCAACCAGCAGAAAAAGGTGAAGGCTGCTGCCATCTTGCCCGAAGCACTCGCTGCAGAGGCTGCTAAGGCAAAGGCTCCAGGAACTTTTATTCCTGTAGAAGTCAGAATCTTGGATGCTGACGGCCATGTTGTGGCGCAGCAGAAAACGGATGTGGATTTCAATGCCAAGTGGCGTGACAGAGAGTATGAATTGCCGGCTATCAAGATAGAGAATGCCAAACTCTGGTCGTGCGATACACCTTATTTATATACTGCCGAGGTTACGCTTTACGATAACGAGGGTAAGGTGGCTGACCAGATACGAGAACCCTTTGGTGTGAGAACCATCGAGATGAATCCGCAGCATGGTCTGCTCGTTAATGGCAAGAAGGTGCTCCTGCAGGGTTTTGCCAATCATCACACGCTCGGTGCGTTAGGTGCAGCAGCCTATCCACGTGCCATCGAGAAGCGACTCAAGATGATGAAAGAGTTCGGATTCAATCATGTGAGAACTTCCCATAATCCCTATAGCGAAGACTTCCTTAGACTTTGCGACAGATTGGGTATTCTCGTAGTGGATGAACTCTATGATAAGTGGTTGGCGCAGTATGCCGGTGGCAGAGTAGATTGGGAGAGTCTCTGGCAGAAGGATATTCCGGAATGGGTGAAGCGAGATAGAAATCATCCGTCTGTGGTGCTCTGGAGTTTGGGTAATGAACTGCAGCAGTATTCCAATCTGCCTTTCAACGACTGGGGTGTGACGGCTTATGAACTGCAGAAGCAACTGCTCCATCGCTACGACGACACCCGTCTCACTACCGTGGCCATGCATCCGCGCTATCGCAATCTGGATACCGATTCTATTCCAGCTGATCTGGCTGTGGCAACCGAGGTGAATTCCTATAATTATAGGTATATGTACTTCCCTGGCGACATGAAGCGCTATCCGGAAAAGACGTTCTATCAGAGTGAGGCGAGCACGGCTGCGATGGGTCCTAACTTCTATGAGATGGATCGTGACAAGGTACTCGGGTTGGCTTACTGGGGTGCCATCGACTATCTGGGCGAGAGTATGGGATGGCCTGTTAAGGGCTGGAATCAGGGCGTTTTCGACCTGTCTCTGCAACCGAAACCGGATGCTTATTTCGTGAAAAGTATGTTCTCTGACGAGCCTACTGTGCATATCGGCATCATCGAGAAGGCTGGTGGCAATGTGCAGTGGAACGGCATCAATGTTTCGGCTGGTAAGCTTTCTGAGAACTGGAACCGGGAGGCAGGTGAGAAGGTTTCGCTCTATACCTATACCAATGGTGACGAGGTGGAGCTATTCCTGAACGGTAAGAGTTTGGGTGTGAAGAAGAACAGTGATGACCCTAAGTTGCGTGCCCGTATCAAGTGGGACGGCATCGCTTATGCGCCTGGCACTCTGCTGGCTGTGGCTCGGAAGAATGGCAAGGTTGTGGCTCGCCATCAGATAGAGACTACGGGCGAGGCAGTGGCGCTGAAGATGGTGCCTGATGCTGAAACCTGGCATGCTGACGGACAGGATCTGATGCACGTGAGAGTGTATGCCGTAGATAAGAAAGTCAGGAGAGTGATGGATCTGAAGGATAAGAACGCCTTCAGCAAGTTGACTTTCACGGTGAAGGGCGACGCGGATATCGTGGCGGTGGATAACGGAAATATTAATTCGGATGAGTTGCACGTGGGCAAGAAGCAGTTGAACAAGACTGCCGAGCGTGCGCTCTATCAGGGTTCTGCGCTTGTGATCTTAAGAGCTGGAACTCAGCCGTCTAAGGTTGAATTGACAGTTGCTTGTGGGAATGCGGTGTCTGGTCAAAAGTCTGCTGCATCGGGTCAAAAGTCTGCTGCATCGGGCGTTCAGTCTGCTGCTTCTGGTCATCAGTCTGCTGCATCGGGCGTTCAGAAAGGTAATCTGAAAACAAAGAGAATCGTATTAGTCACAAAATAGTGTTTTGAAAAAGTTCCTTGAAACCTCATATAGAAAAGGTTTTTTGGAACTTTTTTATGGTTCTTGATTTTTAATGGTTCCTGATTTTTTTATGGTTCTTGATTTTTAATGGTTTCTGATTTTTTAATGGTTCCTGAACTTTTTAAAGGGGTTCCTGAACTTTTTCAAAGTGGGGACTATAACTTTTCAAGGGGTTCTTGAATATCTTTCTTTAGCCTTTATTCGCTTGTTTATGCACAAAAAAAACTGAATAAACTGAAATTGACATCGCTTAGAGTAGTAAAAAACTGTTTTTTATATCTAATTTTGTCCCGATAGGGTCTAAAATGGGTTTGAAAAATATAGGCTACTCCCGATAGGGTATAATTTTAAGAGCACAGTATTAGGCTACTCCCGATAGGGTATAAATGGTTATAAATGTGGGCATGTATCATGATTTTCGTGATTTGTGCCCATTTTTTATTGATAGTTATTTGCTTTGTATTGAAAGTTTTATTATTTTTGCATCCGAAAACGATTTGTGTCAAACTTACACCTTTTTGAGGGAGTTAGTTTTTCAATCGTATATATCACAGAAGTTTCGCATGTGGTTTAAGTACGGGCTGAAGGCCCAAAAGCTCCTACCCAGGGCAAGGGGCTTCTGTCCTTTACCTTTCCGCTATGCGCCGGTGACCGTTGGTTCTGGGCGTGTGGAACTTACAAGCGAAACTTGAGTATATCAGAATAATTAAATGCAACAATATAACTATAAAATACCTAATAAAATGATGAAAAAAAGAATTTTTTCTGCAGTCTTACTCTCTGCCGCAATGTTTGCTCCTGCTGCGTTGCAGGCTTCGGCTATGGCTGCCACGGCTTCTTCAGCCAAGTCTGCTGGTGCTTCTGCCAAGGCTTCTTCAGCGAAGTCTAAGAGTTCAGCATCCCAGAAATCCAAAGTTCTGGACAATGGTTATCCCTTTGTTCAGGTACCCTTTACCAGTGTGAAAATCGCTCAGAATACCTTTTGGGGTGCGCGTCTGAAGGCTGCCAGAGAGGTAACTGTGCCGTTGGCTTTCAGCAAGTGCGAGAGCGAGCACCGCTACAAGAATTTCGAGATGGCAGCCTATACCTTGCAGCATCCGGGACATGCCGGTCTCGATACCAAGGAGTGGGACGTGAGTAAGTTTATGGGCTTCTCTTTTGATGATACTGATGTCTATAAGACCATCGAGGGAGCCAGCTATATCCTGCAGACCTATCCCGACAAGAAGATGAAGGCCTATATCGACAGTGTGCTCAATGTGGTGGGCGCTGCGCAGGAGCCTGACGGATACCTCTATACTGCTCGAACCATCAATCCGAAACATCCTCACGGTTGGTCGGGCGCTACCCGCTGGAGCAAGGTGGAAGTGCTGAGTCATGAGCTTTATAATCTCGGTCACATGGTGGATGCAGCCTGCGCCCATTATCAGGCTACGGGCAGCAGAAAATTCCTCGATATTGCCAAGCGATATGCCGACTGTGTGATCAGGGAAGTGGGTCCTCAAGCCGGTCAGCACAGGGTTGTGCCGGGTCATCAGATAGCCGAAATGGCACTTGCCCGCCTCTATACCCTTACGGGCGAAAAGAAGTATCTCGACGAGGCTAAATACTTCCTCGATGCCCGCGGCACCACCTCTATCCACGATGCCTATAGCCAGAGCGATAAGCCTATCCTGAAGCAGAACGAGGCTTGGGGACATGCCGTGCGTGCCGGATATATGTATGCCGGAATTGCTGATGTGGCTGCCCTGACGCGTGATTCGGATTATATCAAGACCATCGACCGCATCTGGAACAATATCGTTTCCAAGAAGTATTATCTCACGGGCGGTGTGGGTGCCCGTCATGCCGGAGAGGCTTTCGGAGCCGACTATGAGTTGCCTAACATGACTGCCTACAACGAGACTTGCGCTGCCATTGCTCAGGTGTATCTCAATGAGCGCATGTTCCTCCTGCATGGCGAGAGCAAGTATATCGACTGTCTGGAGCGCACACTTTATAATGGTGTGATTTCGGGCATGAGCATGGACGGAGGCCGCTTCTTCTATCCGAACCCATTGTCGAGCGATGGCAAATACAAGTTTAATGCCGACGGTACCACCACCCGCCAACCTTGGTTTGGCTGCGCCTGCTGTCCGAGCAATCTGAGCCGTTTCATCCCTTCATTGCCGGGTTATCTCTATGGCGTGAAGGACAAGGATATCTATGTGAATCTCTTTGCCGGAAATACTTCTACCATCCAGGTGATGGACAAGGAAGTGGTGCTGGAGGAGACTACTGAGTATCCTTGGAATGGCGATATCAAGATTGTGGTGAAGAAGAGTGGTGTGAAGGGTGCCAATCTGCTGGTGCGCATTCCTGGATGGGTTCGCAATCAGGTGGTTCCGAGCGACCTTTATAAGTATAGTGATGCCGAGCAACCTGCTTATAGCGTGAGCGTGAACGGCAAGGCTGTGGAGGCTGATCTGGCTGCCAACAAGGGGTATCTGCCTGTGAAGAATATCAGGAAGGGTGATGTAATCCGCATCCATTTTGACATGCCTGTACGCACGGTTGTGGCTAACGGAAAAGTGGCTGACGACAGAGGCAAGGTGGCAGTAGAGCGTGGACCATTAGTGTATTGCGCAGAGGCAGTGGATAATGATGGTGCTCCTGTTCTTCGCAGCGTTGTAGCCAAGAATCCAGCTTTTTCAGTGATAGATGGTTATAGCATTTCAAATACAGAGACTAAGGGTGCTCCTGCGTTCTCAGTGAAGGCTATCCAGGCCGCTGCTCAGGTGCTCGATCAGGCTGCTGATGGCAAGGTTTCCGTGAAGAATCAGAAGCTCACCTTGATTCCTTATTATGCTTGGAATCATAGAGGAGCCAATCAGATGAATGTCTGGTTCTATCAGGATTTGCAGGCTTTGGAGAAGTAAAACCCATAGGAAGAAAAACTTTGATGAAGAAAAACTTTGATGAAATAAAAAAAAGAGGATGTGTCATGAATTTCTGACACACCCTCTTTTGGTTTTCAGCCTTTTTCGGCTTTGCTTTCAGCCTTTTGTCGGCTGCACTCATTTGATTTTACAGACTGCACGAAGTAATACCCAAAGTGGTAGCCAATGCAGTGAGTACGCTGATTGCGATTTGCAGAATTGTTTTCCAAGTTTCTTTCTTCATTTTGTTTAGTTTTTAAAGGGTTAATAATGAATGAATTAGCAGTTTATGCTGCGATTTTGGTGAGAAGGAGAGGCAGGGATTACTTCAAATCATAGGATCCGTCGTCACTTCCGCTTCCCTCAGTGTTGCCACCGGATGGGTTGCTTCCGCTTCCCTGAGAACCGCCCTGAGAACCGCTTCCCTCGGTTCCAGTGTTAGAACCTCCGCCTTGCGTTGAGCCGCCCTGATTTTGGTCGCCGCCCTGATTTGGGTCATCGCCATTCGTATTACCGGTATCTTCGGTGTTTCCGTAGGCGTTGTATTCCTCGATACGACACTTCTTGCGAAGTTCCGTGTTGCTCCAAGACTTGGTATTGCGCAGGATGAGGTGAACGCCCTCTACACTGGCAGCAGAAACCTTGTCCTTAGAGTCCACACCCTTGGAAGTCATGCCGATGGAGAAGAGACCGAGGTCGGCGAAACGTACGCTCTTGCCGTCGAGGATGAGTTCCTGCAGGCAGTCGAGTGTGTCCATCAAAACTCCGTGGACAGTGCCTCGGGAGTAAGGAGAGTTGTGCTCGGATACGTGGGTCACGAAATCCTCAAAGCTCACTTCTCGGTCGGTTACGGTGGTGGCGTACCACATTTTCTTGTTTGCATTTTCTCCACTCTGTGGAGTGCGGGTAATTTTACGAAACTTCAATGTTCCTCGTTTTGCCATAATTTTTTAGTTTTTAAAGGGTTAATAATATAAATATGTGAATGAATTCTTCTCTTTCAGACAGAAGAACCAGTCATGCTTCTGTTCTGATTTCTGATGCAAAGGTACTGCTTTTTTCTTTTGCAGCCAAATTAAATCGCCGAGTTACGTGGGCAAGTTCTCAATAGAAGTGCAAAAATCTGAGGGGTTTCAGGCTTAATAATCTATACCTGAAAACACCGAGGGGTTTGGGGGCGAGTAGCC
>OBKV01000156.1_pt1 | contig 70421 bp, 87 predicted proteins | sample 1517301 | NCBI WGS metagenome assembly OBKV01 (sample SAMN04571685, study PRJEB22368) | human gut metagenome | biome: human gut; material: stool | host: Homo sapiens | place: Luxembourg | collected 2012-06-29 | reverse complement strand
TCTGCTCTCGCTAAATCCCAAGGTCTCAATATTATACCATGTGTGTACCAATGTGTCATACTGCCTCTTGAACTATATGTTATACTCATGTCTTCATATCTTATTGCTCTAGGCCATTTATGACCTCCACTTGCATGAGCTATCATACGTTTACCTTTGACCTTACCACAATACACAACTACGTGGTGAGTACCTGCTTTGGCATATTTACTATCTCCACCTGATTTTGATGCCCAAGCAACAGTTACATTTGAAGGAACTGTGGCATTACTCAACATAATTAAGTCTCCAGGTAATAGTTCATCAATTGTTTTACTTGTTAATTTCTTTAATGTATATCCACTATATTTTGTAGCATATCTCACTAAAGAACCATAAGCACAATTGGCTCCACCATATTTAGCAGTTACACTTCTAAGTCCTGCGTATAGATATGCACAACTACTAAGAGATGAACACACATAACAGTATGGATTTTTAATTCCATGTATAGTTCCGCTTACTCTGTGTCTTTTGCTATCATCGTAGATACAAGAGCCTGCATAGTAAGTAGCTTTTTTATACTTTTGATGTAGGTCACAAATTTCTCTAGCCTTATTGACTATTTTCTTCCTAACGTTCTCAGCTACTCCTTTTGTATTTGTAGTATTACCTTCTATTTTCCATGTAGGAGCATTTTTAACACTGGCTGCTCTAGTCATTGAAGACTCAGTTGATACGGCAGTAGCTTCTGCACTCTTATTTGATGTACCTGGTTTTACTGCTCCATACCCTCTTTTTTTACCTTTACTATCAATACAGTATGGCAACTGACCATCTACTACTTTATACCATCTTAAATAACTTTCGATATTAGTAGGAGTACCCCATCCAGTAACTTGTTTATATTTTTTTCTATAATTTTTCCAAGGTGCCTGCATATTGTCTATTACTTCCCAGTATTTCTTTTTAACTGCGGCTGATTGTTTGTATAATAACGCACTTCTTCCATTATTAGTTACAACTATATTTAGTTTGTATCTATCTTTTATGTAGTGCATAACTACCCATTGAAAACCACCTATTCCAAAGTTATAACCACATAGAGCAGCAAATACATTATAATGATAGTCTTCAAGTCTTGCTCTCATCTCATTACATCCAACCATTATTTGGTTACATATAGCTTTATCCACTGTTACACCGTTTATTCTTTTAGTGCCACAAGATTTAGGTTTCATATTAGAATAAGATGGAGTAAAGTATTCAACTTTGCCGTCTAAGTATTTTATTTTCATTTTCTTATTGAAATAAGTACCTCTCTCACACTGCATAAGTCCATATCCACCTGTTGAGTCTTTTGTAGCATCATATGGATTGGCACTAGACTCAGCGTATATCATAGCATATACTAGTTGAGGGTCAAGTCCAAATTTCTTGCTATAATATTCAACTGGAGCATATATTTTCCAATGATTGGATTTACTTCTCATATTTCTAACATCGCTATATTTATCACTCCACTTACCAAGTCCAAATCCTGCATAATAATCTACTGCCGCTTTATATTGTTTTGCAGTTTTACTACTATCTTCTTTTTTATCGGGTTGAGGTTGAGTAGTAGGAGTTTTACCTTTTATTTCTCCACATTTATATTTAATACAGTCATGAATTCTACTATCTCCTATCCAAAGTCCATTATCTATTTTCTTTATGTTAATACTTCTATAGTCTTCGGTATCTTCACTTATTTTGTCTGAGTCATCACCTGGTTTTATAGGGTCAGGCACTACTTTGTCTGTATATTGTTTAATAAGTTGGTCTATTAATTTCTTATCAATACCTAGTTGATTTAGATAATTTCTAATAGCAAGTAAATCACTAGCAGTCAATTTACCGTGTTTCTTTATTATATCCACAACATCATTGACAATGTCATCTTTACTAAGAGACTTCATCTTACTACGTATTTGTTTGTAGTTACCTAAAGTTATACTGTTTTTAGTTCTGTCAGTAAAACTGATTTCAAATTTTGTAATACGTGCTTCTAACTGAACTGGAGGATTAAATTTTCTACTGACAACATAGTTAGTATCACCAATATCAATTTCCTCATAATCTCGTTCGGTCATATATACTGGTATCTCATAACTGAATTTAGTTTTATTCAGTTCTTTTAATTTCGCATACCCTTCATGAATTAATGTATATATATCTTCTGCATCACTTTTATATTTCATCAATACATATTTACCACCATTATTCAACATTGCATGTGCTTGCTCATCAAATATATAGTTTTGTCCAAGAGGTTTGTCGGTTGGGTCGCCTTGTTCTTTTTCCCATTTTACATCACTAATAGTAAGACCATTTTTACCTACTGGAATAATACCACTACAAAAATTTGTGATATCTCCAGTACGTTTCATGCCATAACTATTTCTATCACTCTCAAATCTTTTATATCTTTTAGTTCCTCTCTCACCATTAGCAAAACAATCTACAAAGAAATTAAACTTACCACGTTTTATATCTACTGGCACTGTTCTAAATTGCCACTCACATTCATATAAAATTGAAGTGGCATTTTGTATTACTGAATATACACTAGTAACCTCTGTAGCTTCTACCCTAAAGGCTTCCTCATCTAATGAAGGACTTACATAGCCAACTTTATAGTTAGTATCCATTAGTATAGTTTCCAATAATTTTGTCGCATTTCCGTCTGCCACAAATTTATCCACATAACTATTATACAATTCAATACCAATAAACTCTGCATAAACTGTAATAGTCACATCGTCTATGTGTTCAATACTAGTGGTTTTCTTAATCTGCATTAGTTTAAAATTATCTTGCCAATAAAATCCAATATAGTTACCTTCTAAAAATATAGGTTGGTCTTGATAACTTACTTTAAAGGAGGCAGTATAAGTCTCTGCCCCCGTTATAAGTTCACTAGTATAAGTGTCATCATACACTTTTATGTTATTGGTATTTGTGGTATTTATTAGTTTTAATAGTTTTTTCGTATTGTCAAATATATATAAGTTTTTAATCATTTAAATACCTCCTATTCACTAGTTAAATTTAAATTTTGTGGTGGTGTACTTCTATCCTCGTCTACCACACCTAACCATTTTTCTCTTATTAATACACCCAGACTTGCTGTTGTATCATCACTAACTACTTGTAATGTAGTTTCTCCCTCGTCTACAGTAAAATATGAACTACCTATGTCCACCAAATCATTTCTTAATTCATTGTTTAAATAGCAATCACCATTCTCAAAATCTAAGTCTAATTTATCACCTGACTCAAAGTATTTTATATTAGAAATTTCTTCGCTCTCAGGATTCAATTCATATACTTTTATATCACTAATACCTACTCCACAAGCATTCTCTAATTTATCTGCCATAGTTCCAATGTATATTGCTAAGTAACTTAATGGTTCTGTAGAGTACTCATTACTACGTTTGTTATTAGCCGATACAGACTGAGTAAATGTTCCATCATCATTCTTCTGTACTTGAGCACTATATACGTAGTATTTACCAGTTTTCTTCCTAGTTAATGTAAAGTAAGCATTGGCATCATTCCAGCTACCATACTGACCGCTCATGTAATGGTTAGTAACAGTTTTACCATTAGCATCAACTGTTTTGTCTGTATATTCTTTTGGTGTAGTGTTACTTGTTTTTAATATGGAATTTTTACTCACGCTCACCTCTGCTTGGTTATACTCAAAATATTGATTAATATCGCCTAAATATAATCTGAATATCTGAGTACCGTTTATATCGAATCCATATACCTCAGCTATTCCTGTCTTATGGTCTGCATATGCAGGGTCGTCACTATAATCAACACTATTATCTACTCCCGCATAACCTTTAAGATTGTCTACATTTACATATCCATAATGGTTTTTACCATTCTTATCTTTCCAAGGTTTATATATTCTGTAGAATTTTACTGTTTGTTTACTATTATTAGAGTCTGTGTATGTATATGTATAAGTTCTTTGTATTATTCTAAGAGCAGTGCCATATGGTATAGTACACTCAACTTTACTGCCTAAATTAGGTTTCGTATATACAACACCACTAGCTCCAGTTAGTGTTTTCGTTGGAACTAATAACATATTAGCCACTGTAAAAGTTTGTACTGTACTTTTAGAATTGTCTTTTACTTTTTTCTTTAGATATTTTGCATATACATAATATGTCTTAGTTTTATATTTTATCTTTGCCCATCCATTTTGTATAGTAACCTCTGTTAATTTTGTTCCCTTTGGGATAATCCCCTTAGATGTGTAATTAGTTCCCGGTCCGGTTCTGTAATTAAGTCCATTGGCAGTTACTTCATAGTAATAAGATTTATCTCCAGTTACAACAGTTTCGTTAACCTTCTCTTGCTCACTCTTAATATTATTTGGGTCACCATTTATACCACTTGACCTACATTGCATTCTCACCATTACTTTAAAGTCATCTATGTTCTTACTTAATGCGATACGGGCACAGGCACCCTTTATTTTTTCTGAGCTATTACCTAATTCACTAAGTATAAAACTTTCACCTCCAGATGATATAGTAAAAGAACCATCTGTGCCACGCCCACTGTTAATATTTGCTCCACTCTGAATTAATGTACCTACACTTGTACATGGGTCATGTAGTATTAATGTTTGTTCACTCTTTGTGGTACTCAATTGTAGTTGTGGATAATCTCCTACTAATATTTTTTCTCCAGTTTTATTATTTTGTACCTGTGCAAAATGTGCATCTGCTCCAAAGCCTATACTTACATATGGTAGTGTGGCTAACTCACCATTGTTCTCAACTACCACAGTCTGTTGGCCATCTTCGGCATTGTATGCCTGTACATTATCACTGTAACTATATGGTGTATGACATATTAATTCTATGTCAGCATACCCACTCATACTATTCTTTTTCTTTACTTTAAGTGCTCCTTTTAACATTCCATAAATGGTGATATTCTCACAAAACTTTATTGGTACTTCTTGTTTTGTATTAAGAATATCATGTAAACATTGAACACGAGTCTTATAGTCTTCCTCAGTATCACCTATTATCACAAGTGAGATAGGAATAGAGACAGGGTCATATTTGGCCCCGTCAAATATCTCACCGTCTCTACTAGATACATTAATAGTATCAATAGATTTTTCAGGTATATATGGTTTCTCTATACTAGTTACTATTGCTAAATCATTTATCTGAGTTCCATTAAAATTAAAATAATTATACATAATCTCTCTCACCTCTAAATCTTTCCTTTTGGTCATTGTAGTAGTCGTTTGTTTCTTGTACTGACTTAGCTACCTTTTGTCCTACCACTACTTTGTCCATAAGTATTGGAGTATTAGTATCTTGTAATGCCTTTTTATATTCTTTTCCCATTTCTTTATAGTCGAATTCTTGTTTACTATCTTGCATTGCTTGTGCCATACCTTTTATCGCATACAATAAATTACTATCCACTGTGTTTTCACTATTTATATTAATACCTGCTGTACTCATATTAACTTTTCCTAGGAATTTATTTGTATCTATAGTCTCTACTAGACTACTAGCATAATCTTTAATAGCTTTTATAGTTTTACCTGCATTCGCCTCAATACCGACAGTTACACCGGCAGGAATCATTTTCCCTACCATGTCTCTAAATACTGTTGATGGGGAATGTATACCCAAAGCATCTTTTGCAGCATTTAAGGCTCTACTTGCTATATTTTGCATTGTGCTAAATAAATTACCGGCTGCATTAGTAATACCAGTAATAATTCCGTGTATAATATTACTTCCTATACTTACCATTCTTCCAGGTAAACTACTAATACCATTTATGATATTATCTTTGAATCTCTGTGCAGCTTCTCTACCCTTTTGAGCAAAACTCGCTGCAAAAGATATTACTCTTGAAATTGTTGATACTAGGAAAGACCATACACGACCTGGTAATTGTTGTATGAATGTACTTACACCATTTAAGAATCTACTACCAGCTTGTTGAGCTCTACTTGCCATTTGAACTACCCAACTTCCAACACGACTAATAGTATTTACTAGCCATGTCCATACTTTACCAGGTAATTGTTGAATAAATGTAATGGCATTTTGTACAAATTTACTACCTGCTTCATAGGCCTTTTGAGCCATCTGTCCAACCCATAGTACCGCATAAGCTACTGCATAACATAGCCAATACCAAATAGTTTCAGGTAAGTTACTGAACCAATTTCCTATATTACTTATCATTTCAGGCACAGTTTGAGTAAAGAAGTTTTTTAGTGAATCTATCGCATTACTGGCTATAGTTTTTATATTCTCCCAAAGATTAATCCAAAACTCTTTGAATCCATCAATATTATTCCATGCCCATATAAAAGCAGCTACAAGAGCCGCTATGGCTGCCACGACTAATACAATTGGATTAGCTAATAATACTGCCCATAGACTTTGTAATGCAGGTATTACAGTATCAACTATTACTGGTACAATTGTATCCATTATAACTGATTTAAATATTAAAAAGGCTGTTCGTGCTGCACCGAATGCAGCTTTTAATATTCCTATTGCTTGCTTCATTTTTAAAAATGCCTGAATACCTTTACCAATAACAAGTAGTATAGGCCCCACGGCTGCAAGTAATAGTGCCAGTGATACTATTACTTGTTTAATAGGCCCCGGTAAGTTTAAGAAGGATTGAAGTAATTTTGTTAGCATACCTACCACTAATGATAGTGGACCAGTAGTATTCCCAATATCAAGTTGTACTGCCTCCCAAGCACTACTTAATTGTTTTAATGCCCCAGTTAAATCTGAGTTCATCATATCTGACATTTTCTTTGCAGTACCGTTACTTTTCTCTAGTTCTTTTGTAAAGTTATCAATACTGTCTGCTCCTGTATTACATAAGATACCCATACCTTTTATTGAGTCAGCAGTAAATGTTGTCATAAGTGCTGCCGTCTTCTGAGCATCTCCCATACCTTCTGTTGCCTTATCTACATCTCGTATAATATCAGTCATACTTCTAAAGTTACCATTAGCATCTTGAACTTTTACAGATGTATTACCTATTTGTATTGCACCATTTTTCATCTTTTGAGTCATATCTCTTATGATTGCATTTAAGGCAGTACCACCTTCACTACCTTTAAGACCTGCATCTGCAAATTTACTTAAGATTGCAGTAGTTTCTTCTAGTGTCATACCAGCATTATGAGCATTAACTGCACAGTTTTTAAATGCTTCACCTAACATCTCTGTAGTTGTATTTGAGTTAGCTTGTGCATAAGATAATACGTCCGCCATACGTCCCGCTTGGTCAGCCTCTAATCCGAATGCAGTTAAATAATCAGTTACCAAATCGGATGCTTGTGCTAAATCCATACCTGAAGCTGCTGCTAAATTTAATACTCCAGGTAAACCTGCTGCACTTTGTTGAGCATCCCAACCCGCCAGTGCCATATATCCTAACGCATCAGCTGCCTCACTTGCACTATATACAGTTGATGCACCCATTTGTTTTGCAGTGTCTTCTAATAATTTTAAGTCACTACCAGTAGCTCCTGATAACGCTTTTACTTTTGACATTGAATGCTCGAATGTCATCTGAGTTTTAACAACACTTGCTCCTAAGGCCATTACTGGAGCAGTTACTCCTGCTGTAAGAGCAGTACCTACACTTGACAAACTTTCCCCAGTAGCTTTTAAACCACTAAAACTACTTTGTGTCTGATTTACTTGCTCAACTGCTCTATTTAGATTACTATTAAAATCACTCATTTCCAATTTTAGGTGAGCAACAATGCTCCCTAAATCTACACCAGCCATATTATTCACCACCTTTATATAATTAAAAAACAGTAGAACCTTCGTCCTACTGTTAATTTTATTACCCTAATAGTAAATCTAAACCCGGATTTTTAGTTTTACTTTCTATTATATCTTCTCTAAATATTGGTTTTTTAGTTTTACCATCTTTATCAGGTTGTATCATATTGTATAGATATGTAGCCGCCTCATCTATGCAGTAACGACCATACACATCATCTTCATCTATACCTAATAAGTCACTAGGTCTACATCCAAAGGTCTTAGCAGTAGAAATAACATTTAATATTCTTCTACTTTCGAATAGAGGGTATGGCAGCATTTACATTTCCTTGTGCCTCGGCCATTATTTGCATTTTCTGAGTATCTGTTATTACATCTTTAATTTCTTCAAACGTAGGTTCCACCAAACTTTGTTCACATACTAAATCTATTATTTCCATTATATCTTTTATTTTGTTTTCATCTTGTTCAAATAATTCCATTGGTTTATCTTTTTCAGTTCGTTCAAATAAATCATTTACTGTTCCTAAAAGATTATTTGGAAGTTTTCCACTCATCAAAAGATTTAAAAGACTGGCTGGTTTTATTCTTACTGCTATTTTCTCACCAGGTTCAAATCCATCTATTTCTATTATTCTAGTGGCTTTTTTTCTAAATTCTCTCGCACTTATTACTTTTAATTCACTCATTGTATTCTCCTCCTATATACTTTATATTATTTTGCAGCAGGGTCAGCAGGTAACTCATTAACAAAAGTTATTTCTTTTATTGGTAGTTTTGCTTTTGTGTTTTCTCTAGCTTTTATTTCAAACTCAGGAGCAAAGAATCCATCTCCTACAGTCATTGTAGGGAATTTTCCTGTACATTTATTCAATGTTACTTTAGCGTAGTTAACAATTGAGTCTCCGCTATAGTTAGCAACATATAAGTCTAGTTTAAATGGTTTTGCCACGTTCCCTTCACTCATCATTGGAGTTGATAGTTTTTTAGTGCCAGTTGTATCACCTTCCTCTACTTTATATCCAGCAACAAGACCTGCCATTGTATCATCAAATTGATTATCTGTTAGTTTTATATCGTACCCATAAATTAAGTCCTCAGTTCTAACAACTGCTAAGATACTAACATCATTTCTTAATATATCTTCTTCACCTTCGCTAAGCACTGGTTCCAATTCTGCCTTTTGAGCAGTTTTTATATGAGCCACAACTCCTCCAGTTTTAGCTTCCCCTGTAGTTGGGTCAAGCTCAGTTATTACTGCCTTTTTAATATTGTACAATATAGCCATTTTATTTTCCTCCTATTCATTATCATTATAATTAAAAATTACTGGTGTTCTACAAGTTATAGAACACACATAACATCTTAAATCTTGGTCATACATATCATCGCTCATGTCGTGCGTGATTTCAATACCAGCTACATATAACGCTTTCCTAACTTTGTTTCTCAACGTATCTAGTTGTAGAGGGCTATGTGGAGTATAGATATATATAATCCAGTTATCCCATCCACAAAGGGTATTATCAAAACTTTGGTTAGCGCTTGTTCTCATTATTATTGCAGTATCTTCTGTGATACGTGCAGGACGGTCATGTACTGGCACTGTTCTCAACACGTTTTTTACTACATTATATATATTAAGTCGTGCGCTCAATTTTTAACCCTCCTTTAAAATAAGTTACGTATCATGCCTTTAAAATTACTTATCTCACTGTCTCTTGCTTTTTCTAATATTTTGTACTTACCATCAAAGTCAGCTCGTGTCTCTAAGTAGTAACCATAGTAAACACCATGTTTAATACTAATATCTAAGTCGTTCTCAGTTACTTTATATTCACCTTTTAATTTATTTTGTGCTGTCTTAGTTCTATTTGTCCAAGGGTGATTAGCTTTTGCGTATGTCTGCATATTCTTGCTAATAGTACTACCTACTACCTTTAACTCAGCCTGCATTGTTTTGTCAAAGTTTTTTATTTTGTCATTGAATTCTTTAGTATCGAATGTTATTGTATTAGCCATCTAAATCAACCCTTTCCAATGAAACTTGGTATAATAGATTATAATGCACTACATCTATTATCTCCAGTACTTTGTAATAAGCATTTTCATAAACTATAAAATCATCTTCCTGTAATGGAAAATCTTTTACATATGTAGCATATAGTGTAGCATATGAGTAACCTTTAATGATACCTTGGTCATTATTAGTTACACTTTTACTTCTGCCACTGGAACTGTTATCTATTACACATTGTAAGTCTTGTATATAAGACATTTCTTCCTTTAATACTTTACATCCCATTGCATCCACTTCATATATATCCCTATATATTGGTACTTGATAACCATAATTATTTATGACACTCTGTACCTTCTTAATTACTCCAGCCTGTATTGTTTGTCTATTGCTCATCTACTCTACGTGGCACCTTTCCAGTTATGGAGGTCGCTTTTCCGCCGTTTATGTCTTTGTTGTATTGGTCTAAAAACATCTTGGCCATATTGTTCCACATATCAGCACTGTTCTTTATTGTTATGGCACCAATTGTGATTTCATCTGCACTCGCTTTAGCTAAACAACATATATAGGCCAATTGATATATATTATCATACATAACCGCCATTGCCATTAGTTGTTCATCTGTAAATGTAGGATATTGGTCTTCCATTATCAAGACTTTTAGTTGGTCAATATTTACCACGCAACCCACCTCCTATAAAAAAATTGAGTAGGCTAAGCTGTATTGTTAGCCTTGCCTACTCTGTATATATAAGTGAATACAATGAGCTATTTAATTATGCGCCTATTTCTCCTTTTGCAGATACATCTATTACTGCACAATTATCTATTGCTTCAAAAGAAGGTATCATAACACATGATACAACAGTAACAACTTGTACTGGATGTTTTTCCTTGAATGTAGTAACAGTAGTACCATAAGCAGCTTGTGCCACTTGAGCATCTGTTCCTGACATTAAGTCAGATGCTTCAGGAGTAGTACCATATACAGTATTACCTAAGTTTCCACTTGGCATTAATACAACTTTATTATCAGGTATTAATGTTACTTGTTCTGTAGCATGTGCTAAACCAGTGGAGTGGTCTAGTTTACCAAATTTCTTACTGTATACGTAGATTGATATTCCAGTTACTTGTTCAATGAATGATTTCTTTTGTTGTTCACTAACAAAGTAGTGCATTGTAGAATCATCAGGATACATCATCTTTTGAACTGTATCACAGTTTATCATATTTAAAAATGTGTTTCTATTCATTACTGCTCTAGAAGGTCTTATACCAGTTTTTAATTCCATATCATCGCATATGTCTATTAAGTCTCTAACTGGGTCAGCAGTAGTTTTACTTGCTGGTACCCATGCAGCTCTAACAGCTTTGTATAAGTTTGTCATACCATAATCATATACATAACGTGCTCTACCATCTGCACTAGCAACATCTATTTTACCGTCAACCATTAGTTGACATCTCATTATCTCTGCTTGAACTCTAGCACCTTCTATTAATCTAGCAGCTTCATCAAATATTTTTCTTATTAAAGGTAGTGCCACTGTATTATCAGGGTGAGCTAATAATAGATTTAATTGTTGTCTATCTTTTTCACCAATTCTCATAGCTTCTCTAAAGAATGCCATTTCAGTAGCAACTGCTTCAAATCCTTCTTTTTCTCTCATACGTGCTTTAACATCGTATTCAGATGGTTGTAGTGCTACTGGAAGTCCATTAGCTCCTTTTAACCAACTTATATCAGTTCCCATACTAGTTCTTGAAGGGAAAAGTGTCTCAGCAAAGTATGGTTCTTTATTTATTGGGTTTTCCTTTACATAGGCTGCAATTTCTTTTGCGTTTATATAATCAAATAAATTTACATTTGCCATTTATAATACACCTCCTAGTTATTTACCACGTGAATCAAATCACTAAATTCTATAGCATCTTTGTCACCTATTAATCTATCTTTTCTTACAAATCCATGAACTAATACTGCTGCATTAACATAAGGGTCTGTAACTGCGTCATAGTCTTCTATGTCTATAGTGTTGAATAATACTGCATTAGCTTTTGTTCCTTTAGCAGCGGCAGCAGTAAAAGTTGGTTTTGTTACATTACCATCTTCATCCATATGAACTAAAGTACCTCTTGCTATTACTTTACCACTCTTTTCTCCATAAGTATCAGCATCTGTAGTTGCTAACTTAGCAAGTTCTGCAAAAGCTATTTTACCAGGTAAGTTAACATAGTGGTCAGGAAATGCTAAAAATTGTTTTTCTGGAGCTAATATTTTCTTACTTTTTAATTTTGGCATATAAGCCACCTCCTAAATATTATTTATCATTATTAAAGAAATAATTACTATCAATTTGTTGAGCTTGTTCGTTACATTGTTTACCTAATAGTGACCCAAAGTCACCTTCATGTGTAGTTTTACTACCAAAAGCATTTAAATTACTTGGCTTTCCAGGAGAACCAAGATTTAAAAAACCCTTATTGGGTTGTGGTTGTGGCTCTGCATTATCAAATAGATAGGCCTTGTCCTTTTGTAATGCAGTTAACTGGTCTGTTAATCCTTCAACAGTACCATCATCTTTTAATACGACTTTTTCCATATCTAAGAATTTCATCAAGTCGTTTACATCTTTAGGTTTAGCCTCAGCTAACTCTTTATTTATGGCAGTTGTTAATTTCTCTTTTTTAGCAGCCGCTTCCATGCCGGCAATTTTTTCTTCTAAAGCTTTAACTTGTTTCTCAGCTTCAGTAGGATTTTTCACTTGCTTTTGTAAGGACTCAATCTCATCATTAGCCTCTGCTAACTCCGCTATCTTAGAATCTAAGCGATTTTTAGGTACATATTTATTGTCCTTACCATCATCTATCAGTACTTTACATCCCTGTTCTTCTAGGGCTTTTGTTATAGCTAATTCTACCTCAGCTGCATTATCAAGTCCTGCTAAAAATTCTCTTAATTTTCTTTTCGCCATACTTACCTCCAGTTTAACGTCCATCGACGATTATATACATTGTTTTGAGAAAACAAAGAAAACATTATTAATACTTAATACGAGGATTTAAAGGATATCCAAGAACCTCTTGTCGTATTTATATATTACATTCATTGGAAAAATATTAACTAAAATTGAGCAATAAAAAACACTCAACTGTTATGTTGAGTGTCTTATTATCTATTTAGTTTCTTCCTCCTCAGGTGGATATTTCTTATCATATTCTTCCGGTGTTAGTGTTAGTTCGGGGTTGTCTAGTAATACCTGGTGCATCATCATTCCTATCCCGTCTATAACATTTTCAAAGTCATCATAGCTAAGTCCTAATACTTGTAAATCTATACCACGCTCAAACATCATTGCATGAGCTAGTTCGTGATAAAATGTTTGTATTAAACTTTGGTCATCTTGTAGTGAAGGGTCTAGTTGTATTGTGTGTATATTTTTATCACATATTCCCAAACACTGTCTACCATTCATTAGTATTGGTCTATCATTTATTTCCACTTTATAATATGCACTTCCAACTCTTACTTCTTCAGGTATTATCATATAAATCCCTCCTTATTTTATTATATCTTTATTTTTACCATCTGCATAAAATATTTCACCATAAGTTTTATTGCTAGATATACATCTATCTATGATATCTATTATCTCTTGCTCAGTAAGTCCTTCTACTTCCATTAATGGAAAGTATTCTTCAAATTTGTCTAAATAGTTTTGTAATTTTTCTCTCATTCTTATCAACTCCTTACATATATAGTATAGTAAATCTTATCTATTTACTAACTACTTTTTAAATTGTTTTAATGTATCTTTTACTATTTTATCATATGACTTCATCATCTCAGGAAAGTTTTCATATAAGAATTTTCTTGTCTCTGGTTGAGTCATATTCGAACTAATCTCAGCCCATAGTTCACTAGATACTTCTATACAAGCTGACTCATATGCACTAATATTTCCATCTTGATTTCTTGTATAGTACTTAAGGTCATGTCCCCATTTTGTCTTTACAGCGCCGGCAGACATACCTTTGGCTGCATCTTGTAATGCTATTGTAAATACTTCATTATCATGTAAGAAGTCAGCGAACTTACCATTAACTAATGGAGCAGGAGTATTATCTAAAGTCTTCTTGCCATGGAATTTTTCTTCTACCCATTTTGCTTTCCAGTTATTCATATCTCGCTCAAAAGCTTGAGCTAACCCAGTAGGTTTTATGGCGTTCTTTAATGTTATCTTAGAATACATAGGTTCACTACCTCCGGAGAACCTATACATTTTAAAATCATCGGGTGTTGCTTGGTCGTCTATCATATGTCCCCACTCATGGAATAATACGTCATATCTATGTTTTTCCCCAAACTGTATTCTAAGGTTTCGTTCATCTTTTAAGGACATATGTATCTTTTTATCAGTAGGTGAATAAAATGCTCCACCAGTTGAATTTGTACGTTGGAACTTACCTATACTTAAGTACATATCTTGTACCTCTAATGGTGCTTGTTTTAACGCCTCTAATATACCTTCAGTAGTGTATTTTTTATTTGTTTTGGATATTTGTTTTTTAAGTGTTTCATGTAATTCAGTATATTTAGCTGCACGCTCTTCCTCAGTATAAATACCACGTTGTTTAACTGCTTTCTTAATTGTCTTCTTAATTGATTTAGCTGGAGCTTTAGTTCCTCCAAGTCCTTTATACTCAGGTATTTTATTCATAGCACCACTATTCTTCTCGCCATTCGCCCATGCTCTCATATCTTTAGCAATCTCCTCAGGTGTTGCCTCTTTGCCATTTATCATCCATACTGGTTCTAGCCAACACGCTCCATTTGGATGGTCAAGTGGGATATCTTCTTTATCAACTATAAATATATGGCCATCTCTAGAATTACATAAATCACAAGTTCTACCTGCCTCATGATTACTATGCCACTTTACTCCTCCCATGTATGGATTAACCTTTCTAGTATTGATTGTTTCTATCTGAGCTTGGTGTGTTATTGTAGTTCGTGCTAATCTTAATGACTCATAGTCTAGTCCACTACTATATTTTCTAGCATAACCACTACCTAGTTTTTCCCTTATCTTATTCCTACTCCATGTATGATGACCACCCATAGCAAACTGTTTTAAGTTCTCAGCCATCTCAGCAGCTCCCATACCTTCGGCCATACAACTAGCTACTGCGTCCTCTATTTTTTCACCGCTAGTATTAGTGCAGCTCCATAGTCTTTTATTAAGTCCTTTTCTATCCTCGTATAATTTTCCCCTTATTACTTGTTCTACGGTATCTGCATTAACTACGTCCACTAATTTATCCACTTGGTCTTTTATTTGTTTATATCCATCTCCCATTAATAGCTGCATCATTTGTTTATTTATATCCGCTAAATCATTAGCAACCTTACTATTATATTTCATAACCACTTTTAGTAACTCATCATATATTTGTTGACTATATGCTGCCGTCAAATTCTTTACTGCTTTGTTATCTCCATAAGCATTTTTAATTCCTCTATTAATTGTATCCATATAAGCCTTTTTATAGACTTGTATTATCTGTTGTTGTTGCTTTTTAGTTAACTCTTTTGGTTTATTATTTAATTGACCATTAAGTGTTTTTAAATAGTCTATTGCATTCTGAGTATTCCTATTACCATCGAATTCTGTTCTTCCCAATACCTCCACCTCCTATACAATTTATTCTATTAAAAAAGGAGGTTTATTAACCCCCTTCAGTGCTACTTAATGTAGCCTTTATATTTTTCTTTTAATACTTTTCCTCTCTCAGCTATATCACGTCTAAGTTCTGTTATTGTGTCCATATAATCTTTTTCTTTTTTATTTACTCTATCTTGTATCTCTTGTGGAACAAATCCACGTATTTTTATCTGTTCGTTTATATCATATCTATTAGTGTATTGTATCTTCTTGAACTCAGCTAATAAATCTTGTAGTTGTGCCATCTCTCTACGTAGTTGATTGTCAGTGACAACTGTTACATATTGAGCTCCACATCTACATTCAAATCCTCTAATAATGATACATCCTTTTAATATGGCCAACTCTTTTTCTCTTGGATAAAACTCTCTGCCACATTTATCACATTTACATTTGAACTTCAATTGTTTTTCTCCTCTACGTCCTTTAGTCCATCCACCTTGTTTACTCATATCAATCAACCTCCTACACTTTTTTATCTACATATATAGTATAGAAAATTAATCATTTTTACTAATTGAGCCATTTAAATCGGCCATACTATTTTGAGTCATGTTGACTTTATCCATCTCATCTAGGATTTCATCAAACTCTTTATCAGCTTCCTCAGCAGAACCAAATTCTCTGATATAACTTTGCTTACTACGTACATTGGCTTCTACTTCTTTGATTGCTATTGTCTTAGTATCAACTTCATCATCTGGAATTGGATAATTATGGTCTAAATCTAGACTTACTTTATATTGCATAGATTGTTTAATAGTTGGGTCTTCTGGATATAAATCACTCTTTAATACTATTTCTTCAATTAATCTTAATAGCCATATAATCGCCTCATCCCATGTTGCCCATTTTTCTTCACAACGTGTAATAAGGTCATCATATAACATACGTAGAGCTTTACCACTCGCTACATTTACTAATGACTCAGGTAGTGGTTGTTCCATGCATTCATACATATCTTTTTTCAATCTCTCAAGATAAGCATCGGCTGCTCCTTGGAAGGTGAACTCACTACCGACCTTTTGTACAGATGCTTGTTTATAGCTACCAGTAGAAGTACCCATTCCTAAAGATGTATCAGTTTTTATATCTAGTATTGCTCCAGGAGCAATAACAATTCCTTCAATAGAAGCACTATCTGCATCTATGAATGCAGTTTGGTCAAACATAGCAAATCTTAAACTGTCTCTGTAGTCACTGACAGTCTTGTTATAATCTATCTGCATATCCATTAAATCTTTGACATCACTACGTCCTCTAATATCTCCTGTAAGCCCATCATTGAATATAACTGTACAAGGTATGCAGCTCAACCCAGTATTCCATTCACTACGTATTTCTACTTGTTGCATCTGTTGTTCGTCTTGTTCTTCACCAGCTATACTACTATTTAATATGTTTGGTACTTCTGCATAGGCTATTGTGTTAGTACCATCTACTACCATATAAGTACACCAACATTCTTCGCCTCTCATCTCATAAATCCATTTATGCCATCTTTGTTCGTTTTGTAGTTTACCGACTGTGGATTCATCTTGATATGCTATCTGAACTTTAATTAGTTTGTCACAGTCATTTGGGTCATACTCATATAAGAACTCAGGCATTGTGTAAAATCTAAATTTGATAGGAGCATTGTCTATTGGATTGCCATAGTCATCTACATCTAACATTAATGCTAATAATACACGTTTACCTATAACACAATCCATAAATGCTTTACTGAACTTATTCCAAAACTTTCCATCATCTAATATTTTCTCAAACGCAATACGTTTATCATCAACTAGCGTTGGGTCAGCACCATCTACACTCTTTACTACTATTGTTGGTGGTACACTGGTCATAAATCTGCCTTGTTTCTTTAGTAATTTCTTTGTTAGGTTTCTTATCTCTCTTGTTGGTCTATAATCTCTGTCTTTTACTGGCCATAGTTGACCAGTTCCATCCTCTAAGTCGTCTTCTAATTGTTCAGGTCTACCTTCATAGAATTCATAGTAAGCTTTTACTTGTTGAAGTTCTTCTAGAAATCTTCTATCTGTACTGTATAGTCCTACTAAGGCTCTATCTATACTGTTATACAAACTCATTATCATCATCCTCCTTTTAATATATAGCACCTTTCCCTGAAAGCACTCTTAGTGCATCATCTAATGTTCTATAGTTAATACTGTCTGTCATTACTGCATAACGTATTTTATCCATAGCATGGTCATTCATCTTTAGTATTTCTTCCACGCCTTTGTCCAGTTTGTCTTCATCCCAACAATAAGAACCAAATTCTTCAATATCACTTCTACAGCTTGGGTCTAGTGTAAATCTATCTTGATTTAACAGATAACTCACTAGTTGAATTCCAAGCTCAACATTATTCTTAGCTGGTACTACTTTGATATTATGTCTTTGGAAGAACTTATTCTTCTTTACTTCTACTATCAGTGGAGCTGCACTCGGGTCAATTGTTATGTATTCAGGCATTACATTATTCTCTTGTATAAATCCAATTAAATCTGTCACGTACTCAGCGACAGTTTTCTGTCCTTCTTTTCTACCATTATGATAGTAACTTGCTATTTGGTGATATCTCTTTGTAGGAGCATAATATCCAAATATACCAAAGGTAGTAGCATTCTGAATACCAAAGTCAGCGCTAATAAATATTCTCGTCCAATTAAGACTTAGTCTCTTTGCATGTCTATCAGGGTCAAACATTGGATATATTACTCCATCTGCCATAACCCACAGTCCTAATATAAATCTCTTATAGAATACTCCACTGTACATTGATTTATATCTCTCTATGACTTCTTGACTTAGACTTAAATTATCTTCCATTGTAAAATGTATATGTAGTGCGTTTCTCTCTTTACTCTTTTGAACCCATTCTTGATTAAACCAGTGGAAAGGACTATCAGGGTTACAGTTGAACCAAAACTTAGCTCCTGTTACTGAACAACGAGCAGTCGCTTGATTGACAAAAGACTGTGGCATTAATGCTACTTCATCAAAGAATACCCCTGCTAATGTTATCCCTTGTATTAAGTCTTGTGAACTCTCATCCTTTCCACCAAATATATAAAAGTAGTTTATTGCTTTTCTAATATTACCTTGTTTTGTCTTCCATGTTCTGCTAATAGTTAATAGGTTCTCACTTCTATTGTCATGTACCATATAGCCTCTACTCATTAACATCTGCTTTAATGGCTGAACTACGTTTCTTCTACAAGATGCTATTGTCTTACCACACAATGCAAAGTTCATTCCATTGTATCTCTCTGTAGCCCAGTTTATGTAGCTGAAACTCATACAGACTGTCTTACCACTACGTACTGCCCCATCACATATCAATGCAGTGTTGTTCTTATATCGTGGGTCTAACCACCATGATAGTACTCGTATTTGTTTTGCACTAAATGGTTTCCATCCAAAAGGTACTACCTTATTAATCTTGCTCATATTCATCACCTTCATTGATACGTTTTAATGAGTCAGCTAATATTGCTACAAAGTCATCTTGTACACTCTCATCACCACCAAGTCCTGCAATAGCTTTTTTAAGTTCCATCTGTTCGTATTTCATCTTAAGTTCCATTGCTTCTTTAAATGGAATAGTACCAGTACACTCATCTAAGAATGTCTTTATGGCCACCATATTCTGTATTGCCTGAGCTAATTTAAAATGAGATATCTTTCCTTCTTTGTCTAATATACTACTACTGTTATCTACCATTGATTGTTCCCATAAACAAAGTAGTTTATATCCTGCTTGATAATATCTATCTACTAACTCTTTATTGGCATCTACATATACTGCTTGGCACTTATCAAGTGCTAGTTGTTTTGTTGCTTTTCTTTTCTCAGCCCAACCTTCACCATGTATTAGCTTACTCAATGTACTGTTACTTATATTCCATTTCTCACACAATTGTTTATGTGTCATATTAGCACAATAATCTAAGAATAATTGGTCAATCTCATCTCCTGTTAGTTTTGCTTTTCTCGCCATGTTATCACCTACTTCCTAAAATGTTTTGGAGTATTATGGTAATGTTCTATCTCTATATCACCATCAATTCTCCTTTGTATTTGCTCTCTATATTTCTTGCTATTACTCAATCTTACTAGGCTAACTAAAAAGTACTTGTTTACCTTCTTTGGTATCTTGTTATTGATAATACAATCAACTAAATACATTGCTTGTTTGTAACTATGAATGTGTGTATGTCCTTCTTCCCACTCCTTCTTTGTATTATATACTACAAATTCATCATGTTCCTCTCTTTGAAATACTACCATATATTTTTTAGCAAATACTTTTTTCATAAGACCATCCTCCTATCACAAATTTATATTAGTTATCAGTAACAATTATTAATGTAAGAATTCCTATTTTATGTCTTATTTTAGTACAATTAAAGTTCATTTAGGGCTTAATTATATAGGTTTATTGGTTAATTTGTATTAAAAAAGGACAATTAATGTATTATTAATTGTCCTATTTGGTTGTTATTTAATTGTTATTAGATACATTTTCCAATCTTTTATATATTATATTCTCTATATACTCATTGTTTATCTCTGTCGCTATATAATTTCTATTATACTTTACACAAGATATTATCTCTGAACCACTACCTGCAAAGGGTATATAAACTAAATCATTTGGATTACTTGAGGCATTTATTATTCTGTCTGTTACATCTTGTGGTTTCTGTGTTTTATGACCATATCTAACTTTATCAGGAATAAAATCCCATACATCAGTTACCCCAACAGGAAGATTAAATATATATCTTTCATTTTTATATTGCTCTATAAGAGTATTGTATTCGTTTCTTATGTTGAATAATTTACAAATCTTTATCCATTGTTTTTCTGTTGGTACTTGAATTCCTTTTAATTTATTATGCACCCATCCAGTAGGTTTACCATTTTTACTCAATTCTAATTTTGAAATGTCTGATTGTGTTAAATTTAATTCTTTCATTTTTTGTTTCATAATTCTACTAAATGGAGTATCAAAGAACTCATCTTGTTTTACATAATAAAGCAAATATTCGCTTGCTGTTGGAAACATTCTTAATTTATCATTTGTTCTGCCGGCTATTGCTCTTAATCCTTTAGATAAGGTTATATTCTGCCTAAAGTTTAATTGTTTATCAAATATTAATACCTTTTGCTTAGATAATATATCAAAATTACCATAACAATAAAATACCCCTGTTGGTTTTAATACTCTCACACATTCATTAAACCATTGTTGTGTCCAATTAAGATATTCATCCTCAGTCTTCCATTGTTTATCCCACTTCTCGTTTATAGCCTTATAATATGGTGGGTCAGCTATTATTAGGTCCACACATTCATTTGGTAGAGTTCTCATATATTCCACACAATCACAGTTATATACTTTATTTAATTCCAAAATAATCATCCTCCCAATATAAATAGGAATTATCGCAGTGGTAGATAATTCCTATTTGGTTGTTATTTAGTTGTATTTATTATTTGGTAGTGTATATTCAGTAATTAATTGTGTAAGATTATTAATAATTTTAGGTACGTCTTTTGGGTCTACACATCCTTCCTCTACTAATCCTTGTATTACTCTTACTACTATACTTGTAGCTTCTAATAATAAGTCTTCACTACTACCATCTAACATTATATCTCCATCTTTACATGTAATCATATTATTCCACCTCCTTACTATGTTTATCTATCATTGCATCTAATAAGTCATCCATATCTATTCCTGCATCCTTAGCTTCTTTACGTAGTTGAATCATTTCTTCTTTACTCATTATATGGTCATTCATTACTGGCCACCATTTTTCTATTAATACACTCATTGCATACATTTCCCATGTTAAGTTATCCATATCTATTCCTAATCCTCCTTTTATAATATCATTTACAGTTATTTCTTCCGCCTCCTCTTTTGGCTCCTCTTGTAGTGGTTTTATATGTTGCACTGTAGTTGATGTATCACTAGTATATTTATGGTTACTCTCTATAGCTATTTTTGTTGTTTGTGATATTGTGTCTATCATATTAAACTTAGCAGTTAATGCATCAACACCTGGTTGTAAGTTTTCTTTATTTTGCTCCACTATACTATTTACTAGCGTAGATTGTAGTGCAGTTAATTCATATAATAAATCTTTTAATGTACCTCTTACTATTGCACCTTCCTTTACTATTTGTACTCCATTTTTAGTATCCACTGTTATTTTAATCATATATAGCCCTCCTTAATTATTTAAATTATTTTTTACTTGTTGTGCAAATTCGTCTATAAAATCATTTATATGCTCTTTATCTAAATTATCCCTTTCTACTAATGTCATTATTATACTTATTGTGGCATTTAATAATTGCTCCAATACATCTTTTACTTCTCCTTTAACTCTTGTTTCTACAGTTCCGTTTTTAGTTCTTTTTACTTGAATCATATTATTTCTCCTCCTCATTTTTAATTTCTATATAATATTTATCAGTATCTAAATTGCTTAAACTTTGTAATATTGTCATTAAGTAATTCAATGTAGCAGCTTTATATATAAGACAATTCATACCACTTTTTTTACTCTTAACTAATACTTTATATTTCACTATTTAGCCTCCTTACTATTTAGTTCTTTTTCCATTGCCTCTACAGCCTCTTTAATATGTTGTACTGCCGCGAAGTCTGAGTAGTCCTTTAAGACTACATCTCTGTAGCCCATTAACAGGGCTACTAATTCATATTGAGATATTAATGGTTCTTGATGTGGTGTTACTTTCATCTTTACAAACGCTTGAACCTTTCCATTAACTGGTTTTAATTTACTTTTTACTTTAATCATATTGTACCTCCCGTTATTTCCTTTATCATCTTACATATATAGTATAGAAATAATGCTCAATTTACTAAGTACTTATTTAATTATTTTCTATAGTTTCACTTGGAGATTCTTCAACATCGTTGTCTGTATTAGTTGTATCTTCAGGGTCTATACAGCTATCATGTACGTCCTTATTAGGATAATCTTCATCGTCATCATAATTTTCATGTCTATTCCATTCTTCTTGTTTCTTTTGTTCATATTCAGGTGTATAGTTACCATATTCATCATTTATTTGTGTACCATCTTCATCATAGCAAATAGGATATTTACCTTGTTGTTCTTGTTGTTCTTGGTCTTCTTGTTCATGTATTTTTTCTTGTTTCTTAGCTTCATCTTCTAGATGTCCACCATTTTTCTTAATTAATCCTTTTTCTTGCATTTCGTCGTCTGTCATATCGTCTTCATCTTTAGGTTGTTCTTTTGTAGTTTGTTCTTTTTTAGTAGTGTCAGTAGTTTGTTGTTTTCTCTCTATTTGTTTGGCTTCATCTTTAGTTACTTTTTCTCTTTTAACGTTGCCATTTTCATCAACGTATTTAATTGTTACAGTGTCATCATCTTTACTGTCATTATTACTACTACATCCAACTAATAAACTTGCACTTAAAATACCTGCTAATCCTAAACTCATTAATTTTTTCATCATATTACTTACCTCCATTTAAACTTTTTATTTTTTTAATATTGTATTGATGCTTACTTGTTTTGTAAGCAGTTAAGAAATTGTTATCTTTGTCTAATACAATTGTAGTATAATTCATTGTGTATATTAACTTGTTGCTTTGTTTACCAGTTACTACATCTTTGATGCCAGTTTCTAATGCTTCTAATATTTTAGTTTTATTAAGGCCATGCTTTTGATAACTATGAAGTAATTCCATCTTACCAAATTTTATATCTAACATATCCCCCATCCCCTTTATGGAGAGCTACTATTTAGTAGCTCTATTTATTTGGTTCCAAGTTTCTCCAAATACATCTTCTCCAACTTTATTAATCCAAAATGTTCTAAATGGTTTGTAGTTATTTTCTAACCAATTATTTATTTTGTTACAATCTTTACTATCATATACTGCTTTACATTCATTCACCATTATTTGTATTTCTTTTTCTTATCTTTTCATTTAATCCATCCCCTTTTTCTTATCTTTTATTAACATAATTATACATCTACTTATATAATTAATCAAGTGTTTTTTGAAAAAAAAATAAAAAAAAATCCCACATTTTTTATGTGGGATTGTGAAGTACGTCTATTGGTTTTTATATTCCTTTTCTACTAACCATAATAAACAATAATTAGCTAAATCTAATATAGTGTCATCAATCTTCTCATCTTTTACCATTTGCTCAGGAGCGTTTGGATTACATAATGTCATTAATCTATTATATTTGTCTGTAATTCTTACTAGGAATGACAAATCACCAAATTTTTCATATGTGTCTGCAACACTATTACCATAGTCATTATTTTTCGCTTTATAAGTTTCCTCTAAGTTGTTTATAATATATTTGTATATATCCAATCTATCCATTTTAGCTTGTTTTACTGTTAGTGCCGGTTCTAACATATCTTTATTCCATACATAAGGGTTATTATCATTTGCTAAATAGTAATCACCCTCTCCATCTATATATTCTATAATATCAATTGTTCCTCTAAATGGTAACATGTCATTTATAACATTACATCCCCCATATTTTTCACCTTCTTGTATACTATCTTTTATTTTAACAACATCACCTATTTTATATTCCATACTATTTACCTCCCTTTGATACTATATAAAAATATATAAGTCCTAACAATAACTCAGCCACCACTCCAAATATTAATACTTTAATTATCATCTTTATCCTCCACACATAATAATATCATAACTACTAACCAAAGTATTGCTGCTAATCCTAATAAACATCCCATTAATTGTATCATACTATTTTCCCTCCTTTAAATAATTGTCCAAGAACTGGCACAAATTTATTTTATTTCTATCCTTATATACAATGCAGTCAAAGCATAAATGGCAAAACTCACATTGTCTATGCTCTTTTAACCTTGCTATATTGCAGGGTGCTAAGACCCTGCATTCTATTTGTTCATTAGTGTAATAATATTCGTCCACTTATTTCCCCTCCTTATAAGTTAAATATGCACATCCTATTGTTGTTGCTCCAATAATTCCCAAACTTACTGGGAATGAAAATCCAGCTATTATAGTAGCTACTGTAATTCCACCTATAGTAACTAAGTTTGCAACTGTTGTATTATTCATCTATTTTACCTCCTTATTTTTCTTTTCTAATATATACTGCATATACGCTAATCTACAATCAGATGTCTCATATTGAGCTAGAGGACAATCTTTGCATCCTCTAGTTTTTTCATCATATATACTATTGCAAAAGTGTTGAGTACTATCTGTCAAGTCAGCTATTAACTCTCTATCAGTTTTACTTTTTCTTCGGCTCATATAATCCACACCCTTTCATTTCCGGGCAATACCCTAGTTTTTTACATTGTGGTACTAGAAACTCTTTATATCTCGGCTCAACTTCGACTACTTCTTTTACCATCTGTTGTACTAAATAGTGTATTGGTAATTCAGCTCTATTGCATAATCTTACATTTGCTAAATGTATAAGACCTTCTATATTTACTGCAAAACTACAAGCACTTGCAATACCTATTGGTATAAAAGTCCTTGCTATCTCGTTAGCACGTTCTTTATTAACTCCTGCTTGTCTCATCTTATCTATTGTTAATTGATAACAAGTTGCTGCATATTCTTCACTGTAAAAATGGTCTTTAACTAGTAGAGGGTTTTTTCTTATCTCAGGAGCTGCATATACGTCCATTCTATTCTTTGTCACATATCTCAAAGATTGAACATTTTTAACTACTCCTACCTCATGTCTTACTAGTTGGTCAATTGTAAAACGTGGAACTCTTTGTAAGTCAAATACAAAATATAGATGTCTACTACCACTTAAATGTCCACTCTTTAAACAATGAAGTCCTACTTTTTCCGCCTGCTCTTTTGGTGTGTCATAACATACACAAGCAAATTCTCCATGTTTCTTTATAAATTGTGCCGCCTCATCTTTATTAACTAAAGTTACTTGAAAATTATTTTCTCCAAACATTATCTCATTACCTCCTCGTATTCTTCTTTTGTTATATTAACAACTTCACCACATCTAACACATTTCACAAAATAGTGAGTTGGTACTAATAACATTAATATTGCTAATATAAAACATATTGGAGCACCTATCCATCCTATTATTGGAATCCACATCATACAACCCCCTATTAGGAAGAATATAAAACTATAACTACCCCTGCCCATCTTACAATACTCTACATCACCGTTACATTTTTTACATCTTCTTCTCATACCACTTTACCTCCTTTAAACTCTTTTTAATATCTTTTTCTAATTTATTTAACGTTTTCAATACTGTCTCTAAATCTTTTAACTCAGTTTCCAAGATGCCTATTCTTAAACAATCAACTAACGCTTTTTCTAATGTCGGATAATATCTCTCTTTTGTTGTGTATGTTCCAACTTTACTCTTATAAGTTTGAATTAATACATAATTTTTATCCTTATCAGTAGTAATTTCAAATTCTTTGTTTATTTTCATTACTATCATCTCCTTGTATATAGTATAGAAAAATTTAACATTTTACTAACAACAACTTAAAATTTCTACGATTAAACTATAACAAGCCATTACACCGTCATATTTACCAGTTTTAATCCCTTTATCATACTTTTGTACCAATCGTAGTGCAGTAAGTAATTTAGATGGTTCTATACGGTTATTACGTAGAATATTATTACATATCCAACTATTAATACCAGTTACTTTACTAATATTCTTCTCGCCTCTATATCCTTCTACTAATACACATTTATGAAGTTGAGAATATATAGCATATATAATACCCATTACATTATTCTTATCTTCTAGTAATCGGTCTAATAATCTAAATGTTAATTGCTCATCTTTTCTCATTACTGCATCGGCTAACTGAAATACAGTTACATCTTCTTTTGTTGGTATATACTCATCTACTATCTTTTTATTCAACTCTTTTATTCCTGCTCTCTTGAATATATCAAGATAATTATTTATTGTATTCAGGTCATTATTACAAGCTTCAATGAAATATTGTTTATTGCTCACACTACAGTCCATATTGACTACATTTAATAATTGTTTTGTAGTCATATGATTGAATTCAACTACACAATCATTTAATTCTTTTATGAACTTCTTACATTTATTTGGTGTTGTAACTTGTATTACTAATACTGCATTTCTAATCCTATCACTTATACTGCCCCACGTTTTCTCACTCTTAATAAAATCCATATCATCTCTAACTACATATACTGCAAATTTACCACTTATTAGTTTACTAGTTATTTTGTTATAGATGTCTGCCACTCTATCTACTCTTATTACATTGCCCATCTGTTTTAAGTAGATATTCTGTAACTCTATTTCTTCTCCAGTAAAAATATAAAAGGGAAGTAAACTACCTTCCCTTATTTGTGTTTGTAAGTCTAATAAACCTAACATAATTTTATTCCTCCTACTATTTGTACTAAGTACCATATTGCTATTGAAATTACTATTGCACTCATCCCGTCAATGTCTCTATCTCCTATTGTTTGTGTTATCCAATCAATCACTATACTTATCGCCATTATTAAACACATAAAATTAAATATTATCATACTATTTTCCTCCCTTTTGTTTTTTTCTCTTTACTCCATGTTTCTTGATATCTTGTTTTTCCCTTTGGTTGTGTTCTTGTTTCATATATAGTATATTATTTAATGTTATTTTGCTAAACTCATCTACAAATAATTTTTTATTTTTCTTACTTATGATAATTCCATTCTCATCTTCATTGATAGCACATACAGTTTCAAAATGTCTAATAGCAAATCCACGAACATATTTCTCCTCGCTATACCAGGCAAAACAATCTTTATAAGCCTCTGCAAATTGTTTGGCAAACTTTTTAATTGCTCTTGCATCATTTTGTAATGGTAACATATTATTTCCCCCTTAAAGTTCTAATATTTAATACCCAAATATCGAATATCAATGGTTTATTGGCTCCTCTTATTCTTAAGTCCCATAGAGCTGAGCTAGTATATTCTATCATCTTATAATCTACATAGCTATTATGTTTCTGCTCATCTATTACTACTTGTTTAAACAATTCTAAAAATAATTCCACTGGATAGCCATCATTCTCTTTAAATCCTATCGGATTACATATCTTAAAAGCATTGCCAGTGCTGACCTTCAATATATTGTTGTATACCTTTAATGCGTATTGATACATATTAATAAAATCTTTATCAACATATTCCAATATCTGTCCAGGTGTTGTGGCTACTCTACATAATATATCTCTAGGTACTTCTCCTAAGTCATATAAATCAAAGATGTCATTTAACTCATGTACACTGTAATTGTCCATTATTAATAGTTTTGCTCTACTACGTATTGTAGCTAATAAGTTATCTATGTTTCTTACTCCAATCATTATATATCCCTTACTAGGTGGTTCTTCTGCTAATTTAAGAAGTGCATTCTGTGCAGGTATAGATAACTCATCTCCCTTCATATAAAATAATGTCGGTGTTGATATAGCAGTACAGTCTTCTATTAACTGTCTAATACCTTCTATATTATTCTCTACTGATACATAATTGTAATGGTTATTATTAGCTATTTGTTTACTCATCAAATACTTTCCAGCTCCTCTATCACCCCACAATATAAAAAAGTGGGGGATAGGTTGACCATTCAACTTAGCTTGTAATTTACATTGTCCAATTATTTTAGACATAAGATTATCAACTCGCTTTCAATCAAATTTTTAGGATTCTGCTCATATTTTATCTTGTCCAATAAATTATTTACTCCGTCCAGTATATCTACTAAGTCATATTTTGAAGTATTAGTTGCTATATGGATACATTGTCTCATTATGTCAGTTGGTATCATTGTTAGTTCTTTATTTCTTGTTATGTTCAGCTTACATAGGTCTAGTACAAACTTATTTAAATCTTTTACAAATAGTTTTAAGTCCTTGCCGTCTCTGTATATACTGTCTATTATTTGTATTGGCTCATCTGCTTGTTTATTTATAATACCTTGTACTATCTTTAATAGATGTTCATAATTAGTAATACCTAGACAATCTAATACAGCTTGTAATGTAATATTATTTGTATATCCTATTACTGTATCTAATTTCATTATGGCATCTCTCATTCCACCGTCGGCTAACTTAGCTATATATTCCAGTGCCTCTGTATCATACTCAATTACTTCTATACCTTCTTTTTTAGCCCATGTTATATCTTGTACTGTGTCTCTACTACCTCCACATGATTGTACTATCTCTTTATTTTCTCTATCTAATATATATTTCAATCTCTGTACTATCTCAAACTGAGGTATACGTTTAAAGTCAAATCTTTGAAGTCTACTCAATATAGTTGCAGGTATTTTATGTGGGTCAGTAGTACATAGTATGAATATAACTCCTTTTGGTGGTTCTTCTAATACTTTTAATAGAGCATTAAATGCTCCAATGCTCAACATATGAACTTCATCTATTATATATACTTTGTATTTACTATCCAAACTTTTCATTCTACAATCATCAATTATACTACGTATATTATCAACACCATTATTACTAGCACCATCTATCTCTATTGGTTTACCTTTACCTTCATTTACATCATTGGCAAATATTCTTGCACTCGTAGTTTTCCCAGTTCCACTTGAGCCACAAAATAGATAAGCCTGTTTTATCTCACCAGTTTGTAATTGATTACTTAATACCTTTTTCACATTATCTTGGCACACTACATCTTCAAAATGTTGTGGTCTGTATTTAGTTGCTAATGTTTCCATATTATAACTCCTCCTTTAATTTCTCAATATAATCTTTTAAATCTTGTAAAGGTATTACTGCATATTCTTCTCCCACTTTTCCAAAGTCAAATACTAATGCAGTATAAGGTCTGTGCATTGCTAATGATTGTTGTTGTAGTTTTGTCAGCCACTCCTTTTTTATTGTGAACTGTGTTGCAGGTTGCATTTTAGTCTTACATTCCACTAAATAGAAGTTATCAACTAACACATCACCTTTTTTAGTGTGGCCAGCTCCACTATTTGGTGTAACTTCTCCATCCAAGTAATTTGCTACATATTGCTCCTGCTCATCACTTTTACTTCTCGTACTCATATAAAAACACCTCCTAAATTAAAACCTCCTATATATAGTATAGGAGGTATCTCTTATTCGCTAACTTGGTCTTTAACTTTTTTAAAAAAATCTTTTACTACTCTTGATACATACGCAGGTGATACACTGTACTGATATGCTATGTATGTACCTTTTATGCCACACAGATAATCTGCTATTATAGCACGTTGTTTGTCATTCTTCACGTTCTTTAATTCTTCTCTAATAATCTCCTTTAACTCACGTACTAAAGCACTAAGCTCTACATCTTCTTTACTTTCCAAATAATTCTCTAATGAAGTGTATCTAATATGGCCATGATGTTTGAGTTGTATATACCCATCTATGGATAATATCTTATATATATTTTGTTCACCATCTGTAGTATATCTATTATGTTTGTCTATTCTATTTCTGTACTGTCTTAATTCTCTTTTTATTGAGGGATATGCAAAAGTTGTGAATAGTGTGCCATATGAAGGGTCATAATGGTCTACACACTTCATTATACACTGCCATGCGACCTGGTACAGCTCATCTCTATCATTGTATAATTTATATGGTTTTAATAGGGAATATACCATATTGTCTATGTACTGTGGTAATTCGTTTATCGCCTCCTTATCTCCGTTTTTATATCTCATAACAATTTCCTGGCACTTATTTCCATTATTACTCATCTAACATCACCTCATTTAGTCTAGTTAATAATTCATCAACTACATCTTCGTGTTCATGTAGATAATTAATAAATCTAGTCATACCTTGGAAGTTCAATTCATTCCCTTCTTTATCTAATACTATATTACCTTGCTCATCTATTACTCTATACCAAGAACCTGCTTGTTGTACTATTTTATAAAACATACATACATTAATCATATCGTATAGAGTGTCTACACCTTCTAAGTATTTTAATGTGTAATATCCTAGTCTTCTATTTGGTTTACATACTTTAGTTTTAATTATCTCCATGCCAACTCTGTTGCCGGCAGGATTTTCAGCTTTACTACTCAACTCTTTATTGTTCTCATCTAATAATGTATCTTTTCTAAATCTGATTCTTAAACTACAAGCATGCTTCCATCCTTTTCCACCTGGTGTACTTATAGTACTGAACATACTACCTAAGTCTTCACGTATTTGATTAATTCCTATGAACGCACATTGATTTACTGTTAAATGAGGTAAAATTTTACTACAAAATACAGTTAGTGGTTGAGATACACCACCATACGCTTTCTTTTCCATACTCTCATCAAATATTTGTTGAGGAACTAGACATGGTATACTGTCTAATACACATAAGCCTACGTTACCAGTTGATATTAATTCAATTATTATTTGTAGTACCTGTTCAGCAGTCTGTTCTTGTGGTCTTACTAATATCATCTTCTCTGTATCTACTCCAAGTAACTTAGCCCATTCAGTATCCAAAGTTTGTTCTGTATCTATGTATAGTACTAATTTTTCTCCTTTTTCTTGTACTTTATCTAGTTCTGCACTCAGTTTATTGAGTTCCTTTTGAGATTGTTTTGTATTAGTCTGTTGTAATAGTTCTATCTGTTGTAGCAATTCACCAACTTTTTTAGAATACACTTCAGCGAATTTCTTTTGAGCATTACCACAAATATCAAGAGCAGATGTTGTTTTCCCTCCACCTTCACCTCCAAAGAACTCAGTTATTTTTCCAATTGGTATTCCTCCATATGTCATGTAGTTTGCCATTGGTGAACTAAATGGTATTTTATCTACTTCTATTATGTCAGTTCCTTGTTGTATTATATCTGCACCAAATTTTTTATTTAATGCAGCCATTTTTAAATCAATCTCTCTCATACTAATACATCTCCTTATTAGTTTCTTGGTATTCTTTGTATAGTTCTCTTACTTTGTCTCTAGATTTAGGGTCATGCTCCACGGGAACCACTTCTCTATTCTTACAATCTCCTTTTATAAAATCATATATAAAATCATCTCTAAAACCTATTTCTTCAGCATCTTTTACATCACCAGCATATATCACTTTATCCAAGTTAGCCCATATTATTGCAGCCATACACATTGGACAAGGATACCCAGTTGCATATAGAGTATATCCTGTCAAATCAAAAGTATTTAGTATCTTACACGCAGTTCTTATAGCACATATCTCAGCATGAGCAGTTGGGTCATTATTACCTAATACATGATTACTATCTACACAAATTATTTCTCCAGTTTTACTATTTACTATAGCAGCTCCAAAGGGACCTCCTATTCCTTTACTCATAGTCATTTTAGCTTGTTTAATTCCTAAATCCATTGGTTTACTCATACTTATCACTCCTTACAGTTTATTTATCTTACATATATAGTATAGAAAAAGTGGGTGATTTACTAATCACCCACTCTGTTTTATTTACCAGTTGTTCCATAGCCTCCCCTGTCTTCATTGCCTAAAATCTCAACTTCATCCATATCTACTGGTACACTTTTTTTCACACTTATCTGAACTAATCTATCACCTTTTTTAAATGCTCCATATCTAGTACTATAAAACATTGCTAACCATTCATCATTATCTCCACAATACGTATCATCTACTAATCCCATGCTATTAGTAAGTAATAGACCAGTATGTTTAAAGGTACTACTACGAGGTAATATATACCCCTCGTAGCCTTTTCCCATGTCCATAGCAAATCCTAAATTGACTACTATTATATCTCCAGGTGAGAACCTTATTATATTACCAGTAGGTTCTACACCATTTACACTTGCAGTACGTACATAACAGTCATACCAATTACCATTTTTACTTTGTGGAGCTTTACCACCTTCAAATAATCTCACTCTTACTTTTTTATTTGCCATTAATAATCCCTCCCATTGGCCATCATATTATTTCTTGTTACATTGAACTCATTTAATCTTAAGTTCATTAATTTCTTCAAGCTACTGTGTAGCATATCAGCTATATCTAATTTCTTCTCACATTGTTTATATACTCTTATATAGATGTCTTCAATAAATTGTTCTTCTTCCACCATTAGTTGAGCATCACTTGTTTTAGCTGCCACTGTACTCTCATCACTGTGCATATAGGCAGTGTTAAAACGTGTTTTCTTTTGAGTCTTAGCTGCATCAACTCTAACTCCTAATACTTGCATTTTGTCTATTAGTTCATACATCAACACTGGTAATAGTGCTATATATTTCTCCAAGTCATCATTACTCAGTGTAGAGGTATTTTGTAGTAGTTCTTTAACTTCATATATACAATCATCCAATGTACTTGTATATTTTTCACTAATAGTTAATGCGGTATTAACTACATCACCGCATTGTTTATTGAACTCTTTTATAATATCCAATTTACTCATTATCCGCACACTCCTTCAACTGAGCCATTAAGAATATTCTACTGTTAAGAGTTTCCTTGTCCAATTTAAAATTTATCCTTTGGTATTCCACCGGTAGTCTACAAACACTAACTATTATTGCACAATCGTTTATAGTTAAACTTTGTTTACCTTGCTCCATTTTTCTACGTATTGTACTCCATGGTATCATAAATATTTCTTTATAATCTCTGAACTCAACTACTATCATTGGATTACAGCCTTTTATATGGCTGTAAAAATCCAATTGTTCCTTTTGATTGTCTGTTATATTACTAAAATCAAATCTACTACCTTTTACACTTTTCAACTCAAATAAGTACTGATAAGGGTATCTGTAGTAAATAAAATCACAAGGATTCTTTACTCCTGCATATCCATTAGTAGTATCGTATAATCTTACTAATTCTTTTCCAACTCCCTTCTTAAAGTTATTCTCGAATTTCTTACCATAGTTCATGAGCATCCTCCTTAGCATAGTGCCAGTGATAGCCACCAGCAGTTTTTCTTTTCCCTTTACAAACAGCACTAATACTGGACTGACTAATTCCTGTTTGTATACTAGCTTTATTTATTGATTCGTACTCAGCATTAGTTTCCACACATACAACCTTTAGAGCTTTAGTCGATTTTAATAACCCCGTATCATATGCGTGTTTTACATTATAACTAGCAGTACACCACTCCAAATTATATAAGGCATTATTTTGTTTATTACCATCAATATGATTAACATAAGGTAAATTATTTGGATTTGGAATAAATGCCTCTGCTAGTAATTTATGTAAACATTTAGGTACTACTTTTTCTCCATCAAACAACATAACTTGATAATAACCTGTATTATTGAGATGTGGTTTCATATATTTAGGTGTAGTACTTCTTAAAGATAATACGTCACCCTTTGTATTTATAAAATACATTGGAAAATTATTTATTGGTTTCCATGCTATATTCATCACGCATACACACTCCTTGGTATTTACAGTACGTGCATTTCGGCTCTTTTGGTGGTACTACATTCAATCTCACACAGTCATCTACATACTGTATAGTATCTTCTATATTATCAATCATTTCTTGTGGTACTTCGAATAAATAACCTTTTTTACTACAATTATCTCTATTCTCATAGATGAATATTACTTTCGGTACTCCTATACACATAGAATAACAGGCTGCTTGTAGTTTATGAGATTGATGTGGTTCATCGTGTGAGTTATATTTATGTGTACTCTCAGTTTTAATCTCTATTATATAGTACTCTCCTTTATATAAGACTAAACCATCACACATAAATCTCATATTATATTTCTTACTTAATAACTTTGTCTCATTTCCTTCTTGAGATACCACTTCAGGGTCAGTAATTCCTTGTGAGTGTAAATACTTAGCTACATTAATCCATTTACAATTATTAGTGTATTTTGCCATTTGTTGTATATAATCTTGTATTGTCTCATGTCTATCAGTTCCACTCTCACAGATACCGATTAAATTTAATCCACTACTTTGTTCATCTGGTTGAGCACCTATCATCTGATAATATAGACCTCTCTTACAACCTGCTATCCCACTAGGTTTATAAGACCTAGTTGGGATATAATCACTTTCATTCTCCTTCTCTATTGTATATATTAAGTCATTCACAAACTGTTGGGCAATCTCATTACTCTTTTCAGCTCTGACCATTTTGGCTATTTTATTCAACTTCATATGGAACCTCCTATTCTTCATCGGCAGTTGCCAACAACATTATACTATCTTTAGTTTGTAGTTTAAGTGTTTCCTCTGTACCAAATTCTATAGTTACATTAGGTTCATCTACTGCACTAAATAAGTCCTTCATATAAGCGCTATTTACACTGATAATAAATGGCTCTGATAAATCTATCGGCTTAGTATATTCAATCACCTCTAGGGACTTACTAGAAGTTGATATGACCATATTAGTTTCACTAAATACTAAATCTATAATACCTTTATCGTATATACCTATAAATAAATCTAATCTATCTAATGCTTGTAAAACTTGCTTAACGTCTACTTCACAAGTATGTGGATAATTACTATTCAATAATGGTAATACATCGGGATACTCATCTGCTCCCTCTTGTAAAGCTCCAGTAATAGTTACATTTTGTCCTACTGCTCTCAATGTCGTACAATCTTTATCTACCATAAATTTTATGTTCTCAACATCTATTGATTGTAATAAGTTTGCTAAAGTTGGAGGTATTAATAATTCTATTTCTTCTAAATCTTTACCGTTTAACTCAGTACTATATACTTTTATTGCATCAGCAGTAACTATCTCACTATCTCTTACTAAGTAACTAAATAATACACCATCTGTTGGTACATTACTCTTAGCTTTAGCGCCACTAGTTATTGCATTACTTAAAGTTGTATAAGTTACAGTAAATTCTTTATCAGCATCTATGTCTAAAGTTGGGTAAACTTCATCATTAACTATTTCAACTTTGTAATTACCATTACCTTTTACTTCTAAGTAGTTATCTGTCAATTTAAGTGTCACTGTATCTTTAGTAGTTTTATTAATTAATTTACTAAATTGGTCAGCTTTTACTATAACTGACATGTTCTCATCACATTCTGTTGGGTGATTAATTGTTACGAAGTTTATGCCGTCTGTTGCTCTCAATGATAACCCTTCTACACTAAAATCTAACTCGTAGTAATTAGTTATTTCTAATATTTTACTTGGTTTACATCCACCTACAGCTTTCAACATATCTTTTAATATACTTGTATTTACTTTCATAATTTTCCCTCCTAAAATAATCTTTTTTGGTATCTGTTATTACCTTTATATTTATAGTTATCTGCCCAATCTTTAAAGTAATTTATATTGTATAATTGTCTGCTCTCTTGGCTTTCCATACATTCTTCTATTGATGTTCCATATAAAATACACTGCTCATCTATTTGTTTCTGTACTAACTGTGGTAATTTATTATAATGGCTGGTTTTGTGTTGTACTTTTGAAGATACACATATCCTACCATATTTAGTACATAACTCCCCATTTATTGCCGCCATTAACCACGTTGTACTGTCTGCACTCTCAAAGGGATAATTTTCTAATATGTCTAAGTTAGTCATCCCAAACGCATGAACTTTTACTTTTGGATTCTTACTTTGTTGTATAATCTTAAAACATTGCTTATACCAGTCTTCTTTTACTGAGCTGGCCAATCCAACAGTTCCACCAAGTCCTATATATGGAATATGTTTCCCATGAAACGTTGCCTCTAACATATTTTGTAAATGTCTAAAGTCTTCTCCAATATGAAATACTGGTAATAGTTTGTCTTTGTCTCTTACTTGCTCTCTCATATATAAGTAATTGTGCCAAGACTTCTCAGGGGATTCACGTTGTTCTAATAATGTAGGTTTTCTTTTTAACTCACCTGGAATGTCATCTACACTTGCAAACAAAGTAAATTTGTCTGTATTATCATTTATAAACTTTATATAATCTTCTACGTCTATATGTTTATTTTTACTCCAAGCACTGTATGCTCCCGAGTCTATAAATAACTTATTATTGGACATTACTTCTAAAAACTTCATTATAGCTTTTCTGTCATTTATTTGTGAAAATAGTACATCACATTCTCTTTTTATTATTATGTCATTCTGAGTATTTACTTTACTGCCTGCTAAATATAAGTTAAAACTCACTCAGCTCACCTCCTAAAATAATCTCTTTTGAAACCTATTGTTACCTTTGTATTTATACTTATCTGCCCAGTTTTGTATATAATGAATATTAACAACAGTTCTCAAGTTAGTATTTTCTACACATTCTTCTAATGTCAAATTACATTCAGCTATTTGTGCTTCCACTTGTTTCTGTACATCTTTTGGTAATTTTAATATGTGGTTAGGTCTGTGTTGAGCAGAATTAGATAATCCTACAACACCATATTTTGTAAGAATATTTCCATTAATTGCCAACATCATCCAGGTAGTACTATCAGCACTTGTAAATGGATAATTCTCTAATATATCCAAACTAGTCATTCCAAAAGCATGTGTTTTTATATTTGGGTTATTACTCTCTTTTATTACTTTAAAACATTGTTTATACCAATTACTCTTTACTGAACTTGGTCTAACTCCAACTGTTCCTCCTAATCCTATATATGGTATATGTTTTCCATCTAATATTGTATTACACATATTACTCAGATGTTTAAAATCTTCTCCCATATGAAATACTGGCAATAGTTTGTCAGGTTCTTTTACTCGCTCTCTCATATACATATAATTTTCCCATGATAATAATGGAGATTGTTGTTTCTCTTTTAGTGTTGGTGTTCTTGTTAATTCTCCTGGTATATTATCTACACTGGCAAACAATGTTAACTCATTGGTATTCTCATTTAAATAATTTATATACTCATCTGTATCAATACTCTTACCTCTTGACCAAGCACTGTATGCTCCACTATCTACAAATACTTTTGTACCTGGTTTTTCTTTAGCTTGTTGTAACCATAATTTTCCTCTACTCCTATCACGTAGTTGAGAATATAATCTACAACTTCCTCTTGCTATCATGGCTTCATCAGCTTCAATATCTCTTACTCCTGCAAAGTATAAATCAAAACTCATGTTATCAACTCCTTTTTAACTACATATATAGTATATAAAAAGTGGCCAGTTTACTAACTGACCACTTAATTTTTTATTTAAATAATTCATATGCTTCTTGTCTCAATTCAATATTAGTTTTAAATCTACCTCTTATAGTTGCAGTTCTTGTTTTAGCTCCACGAGATTTAATTCCTCTCGCCGTCATACAACTATGTTCACCCTGAACTACTACAATTATATCTTCTGTATCTAATATCATCTGTAGTATATCAGCAATATCTTCTCCAATACGTTCTTGTAATTGTAGTCTCTTAGCTACCATGTCTGCCACTCTAGCAATTTTACTCAGTCCTATAACTTTACCGTTTGGTATATATCCAACACTGACAGTCATATTATACATCAAAGCTAAATGATGTTCACAATAACTAAAAATTGGTATTTTAGATACAGTTACAAGGTCATCTGCTCCCTCATCATAAAAACATTTATCAAACATCTCAGCTATTTCTTCGTTTGTATAATTCATCCCTTCAAATACTTCTTGATACATTTTAGCGACTCTTTTAGGAGTCTCTTTTAGTCCTGCTCTGTTTGGGTCATCTCCTAACGCCACTAATATATCTCTTACTGCGCTTTCAATTTTCTTAGTATCTATCATATTATACACCTCTCATATTTGGATTCCATATTATTTTATGCAACTGAACTTGTACTTTTACATTGTTTAATTTATTATCCAGTATATACTCAACTAATTCTTTTGGTTCTATTTTACCAAATACTGGTGATACATAAGGCTGAGCTTTACACTCGCTTTCTTCAAGTATATATTCCATTTTCTCTAATTCATTGTAATTACTAACTACAAATTTAATTACATCTTTAGGTTGAAGTAATTTTAAATTCCACAACTTCATTTTATCTTCCATGCCACTACTTGCACATTTATAATCCATTGTGAATATTACTTTACTATTATACTTGTATTCCCAAAAGTCGTCTAAATCAACTGCACCATTAGTTTCTATATTTACTTCAATACCATTAACTACTAAAGAGTTGATTAAATCTTTAACTCCATCATGTATTAATGGTTCTCCTCCAGTTAATGTTACACGTGGAACATCATAGGATAATACTTGTTCTATTATGTCCATTAGTGGCATTAGTTTGTATTCACTATTTTCACAACTATAACGAGTGTCACAGTAACTACATTTTAAATTACAGCCATACAGTCTAATGAAGACTGTAGGCAACCCTGTTCTAACTCCTTCACCGTCTATACTTACAAATATCTCATTTACTTTATACCCTCTATTTTCCACAATTACATCCCCCTTTAACTTCATATATTGCAGTGTTATGAGCACTTTCCTCAACGCTTACTCTAGTACATTTTACATATATGCCATCAAACATACCAGTTAATTGGTCAGCTATCCATTTTGCAATATTTTCAGCAGTTGGGTTAACTCCAACAACATCATTTATAAAAGCATGGTCTAATTGGTTTACAACTTTTTTTATGTGAGTAAAATCCATTACCATTCCATACTCAGTTAATTCTTCACTCTCTATTTGAACTTCTATATTCCAGTTATGTCCATGTAGATTACTACATTTACTTTCATATGGTAAATCTAATTTATGAGCTCCTGCAACTTCCATTTTCTTTATTATTTTATACATATTATTTTTCCTCCCAATCTATTTTTATTTTATATGGTACTGGGTCAACTGCTCCATTCGCTTTAAAGGCGTTGATTCTATCTATACAAGTACCACAAGTACCACAACAAGGTCTCTCACCTTCATAACAACTATGTGTCAATTCATATGGCACTTTTAAATCTAATCCCAAACGTACAATATCTTTTTTAGTCATATTTACAAAAGGAGCATGAACTCTAACTTTGTCATAAGTACCAATTGATATAGCTTTATCCATAGTCTCAGTAAATTCAGGACTACAGTCAGCATAGGCTTCACCAGCCGCGTCATCTGCATGAGCTCCTAAATATATAGTAGCAATTGTGTCTGGTTTGTCTTCAACTAGACTCATTGCTATAGCTGCTACACTACTTAATAATAATCCATTTCTAAATGGTACATAAGTTCTTACCATTCCCTCTCCATCTTTGGCTATTTGGTCTGCATAACTTTCATGTCTAATTTCTTCTGTACTATTAGATAATAGAGAACAGTTACTATATGCAAATATTTTACTTAAATCTATTTCTATATGTTTTACATCATAATACTCAGCTATATCTTTTGCACATTTCAATTCAATACTGTGCTTTTGTCCATAATACGCACTAACTGTAACAACATTCTCTTTTCCATATAAATCTACTGCTAATCCCACTGCTGTTGTACTATCTACACCGCCACTATTTAATACTACTGCAATTTCTTTACTCATTATTACACATCTCCTTTTTCTTATTTGTTATACATATATAGTATATAAAAAACTCGGCTTTTACTAACCGAGTTTTAAATATTTTTATCTTCTGTTCAATTTTCTTGTTATCGCACGTCGCTTTTGACCATTATTATAATTATTATTGTAACTAGCTGTACACCACTCTAAATTATCCACATTATTATTCCATCTATTCTCATCTTTATGGTTTATCATTGGATAATTATTTGGATTGGGTATAAATGCTTGTGCCACCAATCGGTGTATTGAATGTTCCTTCTTTACATGATTAATATCACATAAATCAATTCTTAAATATCTTGTATTGTTAGTTGTTTTAGGTCGTAACAGTTTGCCTCTTACAACCCTATCATATTCATGTCCATCCCAATTTACGTGTATCATATGTGTAACACTACGTATTTTACCAGTATTACTCACCTCATATAAACCTTCATAACCAACTACTGCTCTCCATTCCTCTACCATTCTATCTCCTCCTCACTTCCATACCATCTATACGTTGTCTCTATGTCAGTTTTCATTGGTATTTCAAATTTATCATCTACTATATGTACCATAGTATACTCTAATAATTCTTTTACTTCTTTCGCATTTTCTTTTGGGCATACACCTAATACTTCATCATGAATACACGCTATTAATTTATATCTCAACTCTTGTAGTCTTTTATTATCATGGATTCTTATCATTGCTATTTTAGTCATATCAGCCGCACTACCTTGTATTATACTGTTAACACATTGTCTCTGAGCATCTGCTATATATCCACCATTATCAACTATTTTATAGCCTTCATCTTTGGCCAGTTGTTTTATTTTCTCTTTTGCCTCTCTACCAAAGGCTCTATTCATTAATTTAAGATATTTAAAATAAACCTCATCGCTCACCTCTGTATTAGCAGTTCCAGTAAAATCTAATGGATTAAATGTATCAACTAAGTTAGGATTCTCAACTGTTATTTCAATTGGGTCTAACTGCATATTTGGTAATCTTCTTTTTCTGCCCCACGCAGTCTCTACAAAACCATACTCTCTTGCATTCTCTTGAGCAAAGTCTACAAATCCTTTTACTTTTGGAAACTGATTGTAAAAGTCGTTAATAACTTGTTGTGCCTCCTCTTTACTGATATTCATCTGCTCGGCTATACTTGTTACACCTCTACCATACATAATTCCTAATAATATCGGTTTAACTGAACTTCTACGTTGTTTCCCTTCGGGATTAACTGTTCCGTCAGGTCTGAACTCTTTACATTCATCATAGGGCATATTATACAACTTACTGGCTATAGTACTATATAAATCTTTACCGTCTAAATATGCTTGTATCATATGTTCATCTTGACTCATATGTGCCAAACATCTTGGTTCTTGTTGTGAGAAGTCTCCACCAATTATTACATTACCTGGGCCTGCAACAAACATCTGTCTAATATCATGACCTGCATCTATTACAGTGCCATCACTTAATTTTTTAGTCCTACTTGGTATATTTTGTAAGTTTGGGTCACTACTACTAAATCTACCAGTTTTAGCTCCATACTGATTAAAGTTCGCGTGTAACTTACCAGTTCTTTTGCTTATATGTTCAGGAATGGCATCAATATAAGTACTTAATAGTTTACTCATACCTCTATACTCTAATATACTATTTACTAATGGATGGTTTAATTGTTTCAACTGTTCTTCTCCCACGCTACGTTGACCTTTTGGAGGCTCTAATTTTAAGACATCATAGAATAATATTACTAACTGTTGATTACTTCCTATATTAATATTTACTTCTCCAAACTCACTTATTTTGTTATATTTATCGGGATGTTTTACTCTTAAGTCATTGAATACTCCCTGTTTATCAAGTTCAGATACTTGTGTATTGAACTCATTAAGGGCATTGTCCATATACGTAGTATATCGTTGTTTTAACTCTTGAGCTAAGTTTGTATCTATGTCTACTCCTTGTGCCTCCATATCGAATACTACTTCTATTAATGGCATTTCTATATTTCTGAATACATCTGCCACCCTTTCAAGTCCTTTTTTATAACAGTATTTTCCGTCTCTATCCAAATACTCACGTTGAAATTCATATAACTCAAAAGTCATTATAGGGTCAAAGGCTGCGTACATATATCCAACATCAGGTGGTATTTTATTGAACTCAATACCATTGAATAATTCACCAAATTTACCTACCTCAGCACTTTCACCAGTACAATACTTTTGCCATAATACTTTTAAGCCATGTGGTTCATTTTCATTAAGTAAATACCCTCCAATTAATGTATCCCAGTATGGCACTATTTTAACTCCTATCATCCAATATAGTATGTGCATATCGAACTTAGCATTATGTAATACAAATCTAATATTATTATCTGACCAAGATTGTATTAATTTTCTAACTACTTCAATAGATACATTACTTTGTAATTCCATATTTGTCATATAACTAATATGTCCTACTGGGATATATATTCCTTTTTCATATGGTGTATAAAGACATATACCAGCTACTTTTCCATCTATTCTATCAAGTCCGTTTGTCTCAGTATCTAATGCTACTATGCCATTGGCTACTACTTTTCTATCAAACTGTTTTAATCTATCTTCACTAGTTACTAATTCCATTCTATCTAGTCTATCGGCAAATATTTTAGTAGACATCATCTTTGCATATTCTACTTTATCCTTCATTGTCTTAGGTACTATTGATGTTACTGGTGCTCTTTTATTTTTCTTTTTACTCAACACTTCTAAGGCTTTTTTATTAGCCTCTTTGTTATTACAACGACTAAATGTATCTTTAAACAAACTCATTATATCCCTCCTATAAAAAATACCAGGTAGTAATTACCTGGTATTCACTTGTTATTTATTTGTTATTAAAATTCATCATCAACAACTCTACGTCTTCTACTCTCCCTTCTAGGTGTCTCATCACGTCTACTTGGAGCAGGTTCATTATCAGTATGAGCTTTATTACCGCTCCAATCATATATGCCATCTACAATATCTATCATGTCAGCTTTGCTTACTTTTGTAATATATGTTCCTTCTATATTGACCTTCTCAGGAAAATCTTCTAGTCCTTTACCATCTTTTTCTAATGCAAACATCTCATAAGTAGTATTAGTATCACCTTTTTTACCTTTTCTCTCAATCTCGATAGGACGCTCAACTAAGCTACCGTATCTATTCAAGAAACTTACTATTTTACCTACAAAGTTTTTACCTCTCTCCCAAACTTTAAGTTTATCATCTGTCTCATCATATAACTGTAGAAATAGTTTTTCTTGTGTTCTATATCCAGCTTTACATAATGGACAATCATCTTTATGAACATGACCATCTTCATCAACTGCTAAACAACTTACATATTTTCTTATTTTTTTGCCATTAACTTCAATCTCTAGTTGATGAACTAAAAAGAAATCCATATCTCCTCCCTCTGGGTCAGTGTATAACATTCTTACTTGTGCTATATCTCCATCATCTTTTAGTGTAAAATATTCACTTGAACCTACGTTTGTAAATTTTCCTGCATCCTTAATGTTTATTTTAGCCATTTAAAACCAACTCCTTTAAATTTTTATTTAATTAACTTACATATATAGTATAGAAAAGTAGGTTATTTTACTAACCTACTTTTTAAACTTTTTTATATTATATATTCTCTATACTTAATAAATAATAAGTTATACGATTTAATATAATTCCTCTCTTATAAATATAAATCAAATAAATCTTGTTCAGCTTCTTCTACAGTTTTATATGAACATCCATTAACTAATTCGCCAACTGTACCAAAGTTATCACTGATTTTATTTTGTCTGTAGATATAAAATTTATTGTCCATCCAATGTTGTTCAATATAGAATACACCTTTTTTACTTTCATATGTTTTCATTTAACTTCAACTCCTCTTTTTCTTATCTTTTATTAACATCATTATATCATTACTTATATAATTATACAACTGTTTTGAGAAAATTTTTTTATTTTTTTTATTTATAATATAATTTATAAAACATTAACATTGACATTCTTAGTCTTGTTATACTCTTAAACATTTGTTCATTCATATAATCACCCCTTAATCACATTTTATATAATAACCTTTACCAAGTTTAATCCAATTGTCTACAGTGTGTCTACACACTCCCAATTTCTCCGCTGCTTCGGATTGACTCTTGTAAAATTCTCCATTTATAACACAAGCCTTATAACCCGGAACGTGTAAGCCCGTTTCATATGAGTGAATATTATTATATGATTGAGTACACCATTCCAAATTCTCAACATGATTATTTGATTTATTCCCATCTATATGATTGATTATTGGTAATTTATTAGGATTGGGAATAAACGCTTCGGCTACTAATCTATGTCCCTTATAATCCTTTCGCTTTCCTGTTACAGTATCTCTTATATAATAATGTACATAACCATTCTTATCCCTACGAATATTTAATAATCTAAATCTTCTAACAAGGGATATTATAAATCCCCTGTTAGATATAAAATATTTGTGATTAAATTCTAATCTACGGTACATTAATACCATTTTATCACCCTTCCTAACTACAACGACTCCATCCACATTCAGGACAACTATTACATCCACCAGTGAAGTTTAATTTGGCTCCACACTCAGGACAATTATTTACTGTCATTTCTTCTTGCTTAAGTTCTCCAGTACTCATCTCAATGTGGTCTTCAATATATCTTTGTTTTAATTCCATTAATGCTCTTCCTATTGCACTTGGACAACATTTACCTGCACTTGTATCTTTTTTCAACGCAGTTCTAACAGAATAAGATGGACAAGCAGGAACACTATTCAATTGGTCGCATATACCTTCTACTGTTCCACCTAATTTACCTGCATAACTTATCATTCTACTAAGTCCTATCATGAAACTATTACAACCACCTTGACTACCTTTGTCTAAAAATATGTGGCATAATTGTCCAGTTTTCTTATGGAAGTATACACTCATCCATAAACTACCACATCCAGTTGTTAATTGAGTACCATATGCCACACAGTTATCAATAGACGTGTCAGTTATTGGTATGTGTATAGTATTTTCCATTGTTTGTTCTTTTGATGTATCTACTACTAATACACCTTCTTTTTTACAGCCTGCTCTGTAGATTGTTAGTCCTTTACATCCTTCCTCCCATGCCGCTTGGTATAAATCTCTTATAGTTTCAACAGTTGTATCATTAGTTACATTTACTGTACTGCTTATACTAGCATCAATAAATCTTTGCCATTGTGCTTGTATTGTAACTCTGTCAAACGGGTCTATATTTTGAGCAGTGGCTATAGTACTTACATTTTCCTCAGCTATTAATTCCATATCAATCATCTTTTGTATTATTGGAGTATATACATTATAATATACATCTTCTCCATGAAGTGATTCAGTTTTTCTTGTATAGTGTGTAGCAAATATTGGTTCTACTCCACCACTAACTCCTAACATTGTACTTATGCTTCCTGTTGGCGCTATTGTGAATAATTGAGAATTTCTAAGGCCATAACGTTTTATCAAATCAATTGTATTATCTTCAATAACATTACTATTTCTTAATACGGTTATAAAAGTACTTGCTAGTATTAAACGTAGGTCACATTCAGGGAATGGTTCAGTATCCATAGCTAGTAAGGCACTTTCCTCTAATCCTGTGTTAACTAGTGTTTTACCTACCATATCAATTATATCAAGCGCTCTCGCTGAGTCATATTGACAACTCATTTTTAGTAACATATCAGCAAACCCCATAATGCCAAGTCCTATTTGTCTCCAATCACGTACACTGTCTCTTTGTTCTTCTAATGGATGTAATTCTAGTCCTTCATCTAACACATCATTTAAGGCACGTATCGCTATTCTTACTGCACTTTTGAACTCAGGTATATTAAAGGCAGCTTTATCTGTAAATGGGTTTTCTACAAATTCACTTAAGTTTAATGCTCCTAATAGACAACTACCACCTGCCGGTAATGGTTCCTCAGCACAAGGATTTACTCCTGCATATTCAAAATATGCAAATTCATCTAATAAGTTATAACGTTTTATAGTATCCCAGTATAATACTCCTGGCTCTGCCCAGTCATAATTATTTAATGCGATATGGTCTAATATATCAGGTTTATTTTCCATATCATCATCACTCATACGTACTGAGATATTACATTTTTCTAATTTGTTATCTAATTTAGCATCTATAAAGTCATGTATATCAGGATGACTACTGTCCATACTTATCATTAATGCTCCACGTCTTCCATTCTGACCAATAACTCTCGCAGTTTGTTCCAAGACATCCATAAATGAGACTGCCCCACTAGTTGTAAGAGCTGCATTATGTACCTCAGCTCCTTTTGGTCTTAGTGTACTAATATCAACACCACATCCACCACCATAACTAAATGTACGAGCTAACTTCATTGCAGCCTCATATATACCTTCAATACTATCATGAGGAGGTTCTATTACATAACAATTACTGTAAGTAACTCCTCTATCTGTAATACCTCTATTACTAAGTATTCTACCGCCAAATAAAAATTTCTTATCCACTATCAGTTGAGCAACTTGTGTATCTCCACCACTAACTCTCTCTAGCCAGTCTTCAAAACTTTCACCATTGCGTTGATATTTTTTCTTCCAAATATCTTCGCCTAACTCACTTAATTTCCAATCTTGTAGTTCCATATAACTACCTCCTTTGTATTAAAAAAGTCTTACTATATATAGTATAGTAAGACTTCGTTTTTTACTAACTTAATAAATAATTTAATTTCTTTTGTAATGCACGTCTAATTCCAACAACTCCTGCAGTACTAACTCCAATTTCCCTTGCCATATGAGATTGTTGTAAGTCACACATATGGTCAAGTGCTACCATACAATATTGAAGTTGTTTTTCAGATAAATCTTCTTTATGCACTAAGTCAGATAATTCAACTTTGTCATATTCATCTTCAACACTTGCTTCCTCCCATCTATCTTCAGTTGTTTCATAACAACTCATTGGAGTACATTGGTCACCGTTGTTGGCTTTTCTCTTATTACTTGCATTACTTTGTGTTAGAGTTCTAAGAGCATTCTTGATATAAACACATATCATAGAAGTTAATTTGCCACTAGTACTCTTTTCAGCATCAAAGTTTTCAAAACATTTCCATATTTGTTCTAATATTATACTTGTAACTTCATCATCGCTTACACCAACATATTTTTTACTTACTTGATAAAATAAACTTTTATTCTTTTCAAATACGTAGGCAATAACTTCATCATGAAAACCTGCTTGGTAATCTCTAACTAATTCCTCATCAGTGTGTTGTAAACCATAAACTTTAACTACATCTTTAAACATACATCATTCCCCCTGAACTGTATTTTTTATTTACTTTTTATACTTATAATTATATAGACCTTTATATAATTAATCAACACCTTTTTATAAATTTATTGAAGAAATTTTTAAATTGTCAAATTCAGTGTCTAAGTCGTTGATGTCTCTACTATCTAAATAGTTTACTTTACTCAGTAACTTAGTCTTTCCTAAATGATGTAATAATTTTCTACTACCATTCTTGCCAGCTTCGTCTGGGTCTAGTGCTATTATATAATGTCTTATAGGTAATTTATTCAACATAGAATACTGATTTCCTCCTCCAGTACCAAATATACATATAGCGGGATGACCTAACTTCCAAAGAGTTAACATATTAAATGGAGATTCCACTATATATACTGGCTGTCTATATAATTTCTGTCTCAGTATCTCACTTGCTCCCAGTAGGTAATCAGTTTTATTTATGCCACTTGGTATATAGTATCTTTTGCCTATAATACTTCTACGTTGTATCCACTTTACTTCACCTTTTAAGTTGGTAACTGGGATAGTTATACAATCATCTTTTCTGTCATACCCTATGTCGAACTGTTCTATTATATCATCGGTCAAACCTCTGTTATACATATAACCGACAGTGTATCTGTAACCTTGTAACACCTCCTCAGGGACGTTTGGTAGCTCCTCTTGAGTAATTGTTCCTCTGCTTAAATTTAGCTGCACCTTGCGGGTTTTAAGAGTTAGACCTGTATTATATTGAGCCTTAATCCATTTATTCCCAAATACTCCGCCATCGTTATATCCAAAACAAGAACTAATAAAACTAATCAGTGATGCAGTATAGCCACAAGTAAAACAATGTACTGTGCCAGGCTCTATTAGTTTACTCCCTTGATATTTTGGAACAATAGAAACCCCACAAGAGGGCTTTCGTTCATGTCCATCTTTATGTACTGGACAAGTTATCATGATGTTATCTCCTGTGGGTTTTATATCATTCAATAAAAATATTCCATTACTCATCAAACTACCTTTTAAATCAATTAATAACTGTTGATACGTTGTATCAAGTTCCATGCCATTCACATTAATCATCTTCACATAACTCCCATCTACTATGGTCTTCTATCCACTCATCTAGGCACTCAGTACTGCAAAAGTTTAATTCTTTGTAACCACAATAATCAGGTAATTCTAATACTAGATAATCATAATCTAATCGTTCTTCACATTGTTCACACTTCATATTTACCCCTCCTGTACTTTATATAATAAATCAAACAATGGGTCTAGGTGCTCAAACATTAAGTCCCCTTCGTCCACTGCTTTATTTATCAGCCATTTTAATTCTCTTACTAAATCTTTTTCTATTTCCATTTCTCTTATTTTTCTACCAGTTAACATATAATCAACTCCTTTAAATATATTATATTATATTTTTAGAATTTACTAACTAACAATTTAAAAAAGAAAAACCCCTGACATTGTCCGCTCCAATGCCAGGGTAAAAAAAGGGAGTTATATTATGAAGTAAAGGAATGTGCCTCCACATTTCCTCTACATATATAGTATAGAAAAAAGTGCCATTTTACTAACTAGAAAACATCAGTAACGTCATTTATTTTATTATTATTTCTAAGTGGTAATTGTGGCTCAATCTCAGCTCCATCTTCCAGTTGTTCAGTCACAAAGGAAAATATACCGTTGTCGATATCCCACACATATAATAGTTGTTTATTATTTTCTCCATATCTATTCTTTGTTATCTTAAGACTCAATCCCGCTTTAGTCTGCACAAGAGATATAACCCTACTACTATTCTGAGCAATACCATCACTCTCGCCTATGTCTGCTAATTCAGGATTCTCAGGTTTGGCCATATCAGCTTTATTTCTGTTAGCTTGAGCATCGACTATAATTGGAATACTAAATTCAGTACTCATATTAAATAAATCTTGAGCAATATGTGTGTACTGAGTTCTTGTTTGGTCTCCCTTTAAGCGTCTCTCATCTTCCATTAATGATATTTGGTCAATACCAACTATGTCTGGTTTATACTCTTTTATAAGAGCACGTAGTTTGCTCACTGTTAACATTTTACCTCCAAAGTCTACTGGTGTTACTACTATATATGGAGGTAATTCTTTATTGTTCTCTAAGTCATTAATATATTGAGTATAATCTCCATCTGCTATTGTCCCTCTCATTAATTGAGAGTTAGTGTAATTCATACCTAAAGTATCATTTCTATACGCCACTTGTAATACTCCCATCTCACCACTATAATGTAATACTTTTTTATGTTGTTTATTTGCCTCTGTTAGAAACTTTTGTAATAACCAAGATTTACCTTGGTTGACTCTACCAACTATAGTTACTAGTTCTTCACCTGCCAGCCATCCATTAAGTATCTTATCTAGTTCAGGTAAGCCACTTCCAATTCCTAACATACCACCTTTAGCACGTTTATTCTCTAAGTCCTTTATTTTCTCATCAACCATATTGTTAATATTTACTCCATTACTCTGAACAGTTTGGTCAAGTAGTCGTTGTGCTCTTGTGACTATATGTTGTAAGCCATCAAAGGCATTCTGTTCTAATACATCACCACTAGCTTGAAATAGTGCCACTCCCTGGTCAAATAGATAATTTTCTTTAAGATTGTAGATAATATATTTTAATGGCTCTAATACTTCAACAACATCAAAGTCAGGAAATTTTCCCATGAATGTTTCCCAGTCAGGTACTTTTCCATAAGTTCTAAAGTGAGTACATATAAAATCAAACTCATCTTGATAGTCTTTAAAGTACTCTTTTGTTATCCCTTGACTCGTATACGCATCTAAATTATTATTATTTAGAATATCATTTATAGCTTGTAACTGTACCATTATATTCTCACCCCTTTTGGTTTCCTTTGTGTTTTGTTGGTGAATTCAACTATCGTGCTTGTATCTAATATTCTACTCGACAATCTACCTCCAATATTATCGTCCAATTGCTCATCAATAACATTACTTGTAAATATGTTAGCTTTGTTATTGACTATACGTGGATTGATTAAGCTGAATAATATTTGATGGTCATATTCTTTTAACTTAGTTACTCCTATGTCATCCCACACTATTAAGTCTACAGTTGGGATTAATTTCTCCATTTCTTCCAGTCTTATATCAGGTCGTTTTATCGCATTTCTTTTGGCCATTAGAAATTCATCTACATTGATAAATAAACCTCTACAACGAGTGCCATTACCATTCCAAATGTTACTAAAATATTTACTCATCAACTTTATTGCCCACGTAGTCTTCCCATTACCAAAGTAAGGACTATATAGATATAAGTTACATCCATCATGTACAAAGTCATTGATATTTTCTTTTATACTATTAAGATATTCATATTTTTTAATATCATTACCTGCACTCAACTTCAAATCCTCAGGCTGTTGTTTATTTGGTGGTATATTAGCTAAGTTAACTAAATAATAATATTGAAAATATACACTACAGCTACAATTACAATCTTTTGTGCCATACATAGGGCAGTTAGTTCTGAACCAACATTTATCTTTAATAAATTTAAATTCTTTTACATCATACATATGTAAAACCTCCTTTTATCTATAGTATAGTAAAAAATGCACTTTTACTAACATAAAAAAACCCTCGATACCAAAGGGGGGAGGTATCGAGGTAAAAAACAAATAGATATTAAGGGTTGAGTATGTAAAGAGGTTTCACATATTCCTTACATATATAGTATAGAAAAAATCATTGTTTTACTAACTACTAAAATAATCTTTTTTGTCTATTATCAACTGCTTGTAATTTTATGATGAAGTTTTTTATATCAACAAATAAGTCATCACTAAATGGTATATCCTCTAGTTTATATACACCATATTTACCTAATAGCCATGCCATTACAGTTTCATAATCTGCATAGTTTTGTTTTTTATTTTTAATTCTTAAATTACCTTTAACAGCTTTGACAATGGCTTTTACTTGTGAGTCTTTACACCCAACTAATTGTGGAACTCTTTTATCTAATTCAGTACTAACTACATTTCTAATAGTACTTTCAGTAGGTATCGCAACTTCATTACCAAATAATATATCCATTATATCCCTTCTTAATTGTTCAGCCACCGGACTATCAGTTAACATCATACCTATTAATATTACCGCTTTAATTGGATATAATCTTAATCCTCTATTTGGTATATTTTCTAAAAGTACATCTTGTACTTTTAGAAGTTTTTCAACTTCACTCTTTTTATATGCTTTATAACCATATTGTTCTAGTTCAGTTTTATTTCTAGTTCCTATTTTTTGTAATGTATTTCCAGGTATTCCATAAAACTCAGCTACCATTGGTTCAGTCATATAATCTACTACATCTCCATACTTTTTAAGTAAGTTAACTAAATTTATTTTACCCTCCTGTTCTTTAGCTAATACAAGTTGTCTATCCTCTTTGTTATTTGTTAAATTTAATCTCATATAAATCACTCCTCAAATTTTATTTATCTTGTGTTACACATATAGTATATAAAAATGTTAAAATTTACTAACTAGTTTAAATAAAAAAAATCCCAGTGGGTTACCAAGCCACTGGGATGTATATGGGGATTGTTAATAATTTCTTATTAGTTGGTTATATGAAGTTAATCACCTACTCTCTTATTATACACTATTGGGTCATATAAGAAAATAATAAAAATTAAAATAATATAAAAATAATTTAATAAAATAAGTTACATATATAGTATAGAAAAACTGTGCAGTTTACTAACTAAAAAATAATTTTATTTCTTCTTTATCTAATTTTATTACATATATATTATCTTTAATTATAAACTTATTTCTAGTTCCTCTCTTTTTAAGTGGTTCTCTAAAATTATCATTTTTAATATGTGTTCTAATACAACTATTAAAACTTTTTAATTGAGTAGCATTTAATCTAAAACAATAATGCTTGATAGTATTAATAATATGTCTAATATCATTACATAAAAAATAATTGTCAGGTGTAACTACTAAATAATTATTAGTACTTATCATATAAATTCCTCCTTTTTTAGTTGAGAGAATTATGCACTTTCGGTGCATAATAATCTTCCACCGACCGATTCTTTATTTATTTTCAGTCTAACTAATTTATTTATTTATATATAGTATAGTAAAAAAGTCGATTTTACTAACTCCAAATTTAAAAAATTTTAAATTTTTTTCACCTTAAAAAAGGTTTTTTTATATAGTATAGAAAATTTGTTCGTTTTACTAACTTGAGTATAAAAAAAATAGAAGGATTAAATCCTTCTATTAGTTGTGTCATGTTTATAATCATTCTCAACTTGATAACTAGCACGGTTACTACGTGGCATTGGTTGATTGACATAGTTTTCCATTTTATTACTGAATAAAGTTTGTGGTCTAATATACATTTCCATATTAGTTCCTCCCCACTCAGCAACTTTTACATCAATAACATATTTAAAGTCCTCTATTGTGTAACCTTCTCTCAAACGAGCTGAGATGTATTTGACAGTATTTTTAGCATCGTGTTTATATTTAGTTCCTGCTCTAGTATTTAAATAGTCTACAATTTCTTCTATTAGTTTATTTTGTACAGTAGGTACTTTTTTTACATTGAATCCAGGAAGTGCCATTATTTCACCCTCTTTACTCTTAAAGTTTTATATGTTTTCTCTCTATAAGCAGGTGCTATGTCATCTGTACTTATTATTCCACCATACATTAATTCTTCCAGCTTATCTTCATCTATAGTATATGTTGGTACTAGACAATTCATTATCTCAGGTTTTTCTTGTGCCATATTTAATAGTATCTGAATAAGTGTATCATCATCTAATTCACTCTTTGTATTAGTAGTATAAGAAACTTTTATACCATCATATTCACCTTTAGTAATTCCCTGCTCATCTAACATAGTTTTAGTACTCTTAATTAAGTTATTTTCACGCTCTTTATTCTTTTTATTCAGTTCTTTTATCTCAGCCAGTTCAGCTAATAAAACCCTTAATTCCTTCATTTTTTACCCTCCTTAAGTAATTAATCTATGAGCCCTATAAAACCTATTTTAAGTAGGTCATATGAGCTCATATCACTATATATAGTATAGAATTTATCTATTATTTACTAAGTTGCCATTGTATTTATCACTGACATTTTTCATAGTGCCTCTTTTAGTTTTCTTCATAAAGTTTACAAAAGTATCAACATCATGTGCAGCAAAATATTTAGCATGTTGTTCTCCTAATGTTATGTATTCAGGTAATGTACGTTGTTCCACGGGTAACATTTCTTCATACTCATACCATCTTAATATGGTAGCTTTTGTTCTACCAATAATGGCTCCAATCTCAGTAAGACTATAATACATCTTTCCATCTATTATTTTCATATCTATCCCTCCATAATCTCTTTAAATAATTTTTTATTATCAACTACTTTACTTGATAATTCTTGTTTACTATTAACTATATTATGTACTTTTTCATCTATAGTATCCTTACATATTAGAGTAATTATATTAACTGTACCTTTTGTTCCTATTCTGTGACATCTGTCCTCAGCTTGTTGTTTATCAGCACTCGTCCAAGGCTCATCTAAAAATATTACTGTATTAGCTTCATTTAAAGTAAAACCAGTACCTAGACAGCCGATTGTACCTAATATAACATGGCAATCAGCGTTTTCTTTGAACTCCCTTAGTACTTCATCCTTGTTCTTGACCTCAGACGTTATACAAGCTGGATTGTACTTTTCTAGTAGTTGAGCGGCAGGTTCAATTACTTTTGCCCAGTTACTAAAAATGATAACTTTACCTCCATTGTTAACTACTTCCTCAACTAATTCTTCCATACGTTTATATTTGACATTGTTTACTTTATGAGTAGTCAGAATATATGGATTGCCAGTAGCCTGTCTCAAACGTATTAGTGCAGTTAATGGATTTGGTAGTAGGAGTATCTTATCAATGTTCTCTTGTATAGTCTGCTCTACTTCTTTATATATTTTAGTCTGACCTATATCCATTTCTAATATTTCATTAGTATAAATCTTAGGTGGTAAATCTAATACATCTTCTTTTTTCCTTCTCAACATATATTTGTCGAGTCTACGTTGTAATTCATCGAGATGTTTATATCCAACTATTTGATATCCACCAAATCCACCCATGATACAATAATGATTCTTGAACTGAGTTAAACTGTGATTCTCAACTTCTAGCCATTTTAATACATTGTATAGGTCTATAGCAGCATTCATTATCGGCGTTCCAGTTAGTGCTAACTTATAATATGTGCAGCAACAATGAATGGCCTTACCTTGCATACTAGTAGAGTTCTTGCATTTATGTATCTCATCAATAATAGTCATACCTATTACTCCACACGTACACAATATTTTAATGTACTCTTGTATTTTAACATCTCTTAAGGTCTCAATATTAGTTACAAGGAAAAATTCATCATGTTTACTTTGTAAGTCTAATAATCTCTCATGAACACTTCCAATTTTATCATCTTTAAATCCTAATATATGAGCATGTTCGTTAGTATGTACTGCCACTTCATGTACCCAGTTCCACTTCAACTCATTAACTCCACATACAATCAAACAATGTTTCATTTGTTCTTTTTTACTCACTGCTATGTCCAAGGCTTGTTTGGTCTTACCAAGTCCTTGCTCATCTGCTAAAAGAAATTTAGTGTGGTCTTTAGAGTATAGGAAACTTTCCATCTGATAACTATATGGTGTAGTTTTACTTTTATATTCAGCTAGTGGTTTATCATAGTTGTCTAGTAATTTTAAATAATTCTCAAATTCTTTAGGTATTTTACCAATTATATCAATAACACAATTACTACACTTATCTAGTATAGTTTTAAATGCTACTTTGGGTAGTTCCCACATATTTTTACTTTTATGGTAATATGAGTTGAAGGACTTAATAACATCTAAATATTCCAACTCATCTCTACCCATTTTTACAAACAAGGAGCTACCCCTAAATTTAATTCCTTTGTCAATTTTTAATTTCATATCGCACCTCCAATAAAGTTAGGGGAGTTACCCTCCCCTACATTGTTCCTGCTATTATTACATTTTGTAATACTTCTAAATCATTTACTCCACTTATTCTAAAGTATCCTCTAGTTTTATCATATATACCAGTGTCATATCTAGTTTCTAATGTGTATCTATAATTTGAGTCTAATTTTTCATATACACTAGGTTTCATGTCTATGTGCATATTACCTTTTTTACTAAATCTTATCATACATATTGCTCCACGTTGACCTTCTTTATATACTCCTAGATATTCCTTCTTTTGGCTAGGGAAGCATCCATTATTAGTTATGACTGTATTTACATCATCTCTATTAACTTCAATACCTCTTTGAGTAGGTAATGGACGACGGTCATTTCTAGTTCTATATTCATCTATTTTTTCTTCTACTACTGGAGCGACATATTCTTCATACATTTTAAACCATCTTTTTATTGTAGCTAATTTGTTTATTTTACTAACGCCATTCTCATCTGTTAAAACTAGTGACTCACCACAAACATCTGCCACTGTATATATTTGATTATTTCTTATGTTTTGTAATTTATCTCCTTTTATAGCTTCTATGCTTTTTCTCATTAATAACAACCCCTTTTTTCTTTTTATTTATCTTTTATTAATTATATTATACTGCTACTTACATAATTATTCACCTGTTTTATCCAAAGTTTTTAAAAATTTATATATGAACTCATCTGATATTTGTTCCTCAGGTATGCCATACCATTGAGCCAATCTAAATCTTACACCATTTATGTAAGTATTTATATTTATGTTGCAGGTAAAAGGACTTCCGTCCTTTACCTTGCATATATCTCTATATTGTTCTAATGTTAACATATTATGCCACCTCCTTAAAGTTATTAAATCTTGTTGTTAGGTAATCACCTATACAAGTATTATCTAAGTTTGTTCTTTTTAATAATCGGTTTAAATTTTTAAGTGTTACTGTGTATGGTCTACAACATAAATCTATTTTTTCTTCTTGTTTGACACTGTCTAATAATTGATACATTAATATTATCCAAGATTCCATTTTATCGAACTCAGTTGTTCCTCCATGTTGTCTTATTTCTATTGTCCCATATTTTATATAACTTTGTAGGTTTACCTTGCGATATCTTGTATTTAGTAGATATGATATATCACTTATACTTGTAACCCAGTCTTGATTAATCTTTACTAAATCATCTTTTTTAAGAGGTTTACAATACTCATTTCTACGTCTACTAGGTGGTACTAAGTAATTTATAACTCCTTGATAATTATAGTATAAGTTTAAAAAGTTCTTACAATTTTGTACTGTAAAATCATTTATATCAAAATGTACATGAGTACCACAACTTTTATCCACTTTAGCACCACAACTATTTAAAACTTCATATACTTTTTGAAGTTCGTCTAAACCTTCATCTCCGTATAGTATTGGACTTACAAGTTCTAAGCCTCTATATAATCCAGTATCTCGTGAAGTAACACTCGCATCTGTTGTAAGTTTCCATTGAGATATAACTTTATGCGTATATCCACTAAAATCTGCTACTGATATACCTGCTGCTCTAAGTTTTTCTATAACTGTTACATAGTTTGCACCAAAGAACTCAATTTCAACGCCAAATTTTAAATCTCTCATTATTAACAACTCCTCTTTTATCTTTTATTAAGATAATTATATCACTACTCATATAATTAATCAACTATTTTAAATAAAAAAAATTCCTACATTTATTATGTAGGAACTCTTATAAATTTATACGTATCTAACAAATTCTAAGTACTTTTTATTTACCCAGTAGTCAGCTTTTCCTCTACACCAAGTACCGCCATCAACTTCTTTTTCTTCAACTATTGTTATTGCTACTCCTTTATCTATTGTATCAACTACGTCATATTTTACTCCAGGGCCTTTTCTACAATTAAGTCCATTAGTAGTGCAACGTGCTATATATTCTTTAAATTTAGTATCAGGTTTGGATTCTTCTTTTTTATGTTCTTCTTTGCCATTAACATATTTCTTTACATCGTTTATAAAATGAGCAAAGCCTTTAGGTGAACATCCATAGCCCCAAAAGGCAGTACCTGGACAAGTTTTAGCACTTCTACTAGCACTATATTTTCCTAAGTAAGCGCCACTAGCTGTAAACCAACAGTGTGGTCTTATGTGTGTAGTGTTTACTGGAATATGGAATCTCTTACATAGTTCTCCATATAGATATATTACTGCTTTCTTTTGTGCAGCAGTCATTTTATCATGACCTTTGTCAAAACATCCATAAATCTCAATACATATGGCATTCTCATTCCATTTTTTAATACCAATTGGAGTGGAGTTTAAATTACGTCCAGTTGTTATTTTACCGTCTGGGAATACGTTGAAGTGTTGTGCAATATAATGTCCATGTCCATCACTATCATGCCACTTGCTTTTACCGTAAGAATCCAAGGACTCAGTACGTCCAAAATGTGGTTCGGAAAATACTTTTTTATCAGTTTTTTCCCATGTTGAATAACTTGGCATATCCATATGATGTACTTGTAATTTTGTTATTGTTCTGCTTACGTGTTGTTTTGTCAACCAATTTTTAACATCTTTTTGACTTTCCAATAATGTAAAGCCATTTTTAGTTTTCATTATTATACCACCTCTTTATTTTCTATTATGGTTTTGGCACAAATATTTTACTAACTCCATTTATTGTTACAACTAATTCACCAGCTTCATTAAATGACAACTGTGGTAAACTAGAAACTTTATCATCTACATATTTTTTAGTAACTAAATCTTTATCCTCAGTAGGAGTACCTTCTTGAGATAATTTACCTGAATACCAAGCATTACCTTGCCAATCTAAGGTATGGGCATTAGAATTTTTACCATCCTCACCATTACCAACTATATGTGCATAAGTACCATTTAAGTCTTCTATATTATACTTACCTTGCACGTGTTGATTTTGAGAAGAAGCAATAGTACTAGCGCCTTCTGCGTGAGAATTTTCTCCCGAAGCTGTTGTACAATTACCTTCGGCATGAGAACAATATGCTGAAGCAGTCGTACTATCACCTTCGGCATGCGAAGATTCACCTGAAGCTGTTGTATATTTACCTTCTGAGTGAGAATTTTCTCCTGAAGCAGTCGTACTATCGCCTTCTGCATGTGAATAATAATTTGAAGCAGTTGTAGAACTGCCTTCAGCATGAGAAGCAACACCACTAGCTATTGTATTACTACCTTCTGCATGTGAACCATAATTACCTGATGCAGTTGTGCCAGCCCCTTCTGCATGTGAACCATATTCGCCTGAAGCAGTTGTTTCACTACCTTCTGCATGAGAACCATATTTACCTGAAGATATTGTAGCAAAGCCTTCTGCATGTGAATTTTTACCTGATGCTGCTGTACGATAACCTTCTGCATGTGAAGTATCACCTGAAGCTTGAGTACTATCACCTTCTGCATGAGAACTATCACCTGAAGCTTCCACTCCAACTCCTATAGCACTACTTCCTGTTCCTATTTTTCCTACTCTTCCTAAGCTTATACTATTTTGTAATGTTAAATCAGTTTCTAAATATTTATTATCTAAATATTTAACTTCTTCTTCATAAATAACTAAATCAGTAAAAGTATCAGTAGTAATATCATTTTTACCTAGTTCAATAAGTAACATTATATTTGTTGAATTCTTAAATGCTTGTATATTATAATTACCAATACTACATACAATACAATTACCAATTTCTTCACTTACTAATAAAGTACATAATTTCTTACTACCTAAAAATTCTATATAATATTTTCTATCTTTATTAATAGAAACATTATTTACAGTAATATTATCATTTATTTTTATATCACCAGCAGGTACAGTAGTCAATACTTTACTAGAAATAATATGGGGCAAATTACTGTTTTGGCTTTTTATGGCTTTGGTATTAGTGTCTAGTGCTTCCTCAAATTTATTTATTAATTGCGCAGATAATATATCGCCATCATTATGGATTTCTCTAATATAATTACCTTCACTATCAAAAGCATTTTTTATCTCACCACTCGCTAAACTACTCAACCCTAGCACTGCTCTACCCATAATTGCCTGATTATCCACAAGTGGCTCACATATATGCAATTGTTGTTTTACAATAGGCATGGAAATCATACTTGTTTTGTCGGCATCCAATAATGATATTTGGAAATCATATTCACCTAATTCAATAGGGTCATTTATAAGGTCGTCTGTTATTGTAAGTACTGCCACACCATCTTGTGTAGGTTGTATTGCAAAAGTATATTTTATTTCATCACTTCTATATAATCTTATTTGGAAATAGGCTGCATTAGTTTGTGCTATAATATTATTTAAATCACTTTTATCAAATTTGTATTTGTTATTTACAATTGAAAAATGCAACTCAATATTTTTATCCAGTCTAAATAAATATATATCTTCATCAAGTGTGGCATTATTTTTATTGATTGTCATAATACATTGTTTATAAATCATTGTGGCTTTTTCCTCCCTTCATTATTTATTTTTTATTCCGTCTAATCCTTTTGTTGAGTTATCGTTCCATATACCTAGAAAAGCAGTTATTATTGCCACTATTGCCACTGGGTTATTTATAATACCTTTTAGTGCTTCAATAAATAGTGGCCAACTAGTTAATTGATTAAAATCAACACCACTCGCACTGAATATAAGTGCCACTACAGATAGATAGAAATATGGATTTCTAAGTTTTGGATGATTTAATAAAAATTGTTTCATGTGTAACACCTCCTATTTAAATAAAATATTAGTTATCACTGTTAGAATAATACTGAACATAGCTAGACCTAAAGAAGTCCATAATCCTTTATTTGCCTTTTCGTGCTCAACTAAAGTGTTGCGTACATATTCTTCCAGTTTACTATTTCTATTCTCTAATCCTTTTATTACTCGTTCTTGCTCTCGGGTTTGAGCTTCAATTAAGTCCATTCTGCTTGCTAGTCTTTGTTCATTAATACTGTCTAATTTTGCATTTATTGTTGCCACATCCTCAATTAATTTTAATAATAGTTCCTGCACCTTTTCATCACTCATACATTCACCTACTTTTTAGGTGGCTCCTTTAATTCAGCTAATTCCTTTTTAAGTTGTTCCACCTGTTGTTTATAAATCTCGCATTGAGCCTCAGTCATCACCTTCTTTTCAATGGCATCTGCCAATTCTCTTTTGTAAATCGCATTTAATAAATTTAAAGCATCCATTGTATTACCTCCTATATATTATGTTTCATATTGTATATTAGTTAAAAAAGGACTAGATTAAACTAGTCCTTTAAATTTTATTCTGTATAAGTAACTTTCATTGTTACACTACCACTACATACTGCATAGTTACTAGAATTATAAGTAGATTGAATACCAAATCCTTTTACAGTTCCATTAGAAATTGCATTTAATATTGTGCTATTAGTTATAGTTAATTTATCACTATCACCAACTGCAATTTTAACACTACCACAATCAGAACCGAATGAAGGTTTTCCACTTGGTCTACTTGCATAGTTATGAGTTTTAACTACTATAGGAACTGCCGCATAAGAACCACCAGATATTCTCTTAATAGTAAGTTCAATTTTACTAATACTCTTACCTTTGAATTGATTGAATTGTGTACCAAAGAACCAACAACCATTACAATCTCCATAACCATAGTCGCCCTGACGTGCAGTATTATCTTTTTTCCAGTTATTATATACTGAACTTCTATAAGTATCACCACTATTAGATTTTATTGTTACAACTTTTTTAGTTGATGTAGAAGGTGCTTGGTTACCGTCTGTAGTTTGATTACCTCCTTCATGGTTAACATTTGTAGGAGCTATTATTTGACCTGGTAAACTCACATGGGTATTTGATTTACTACCACCGCATTGTCCACTGTTTGCTATTGTAATCCAGCCTCCACTTACTGCTTCGAATCCATACTGACTACATACACCACTTGAACCTGCGGCGTGTATTCTTCCTCCTGCATTTGCTCTAAAACCTATATCACAATTGATAAATTGTAAATCTTTATAATATCCAGTCGCATAGGAATCACAAGCAACACCAACAATTGTAGTAGCACTACCGGAAGGATTATCACTACCATATATTTTTAAGCTATAAGCATTAATGCAGGAACTTTCCTGTCCAACCAAACTAGCCGTCCTACTGGCAACTGCACAACCCACACTTGGATGAATTACACCAGTTCTAGCATCTTCATACTTCATATAGCCTCCATATACATACACTTTAATGCTACTCATATAATTTCTAATCCATCCATATACAGTATTGCCATCTAAATATAAATTAATTCTGCCACTCGAAAAATATCTAATATCTATATTTTCATAAATATCTTCTTGTATCCATATATTTACTACTTTTCCATTTAGGAACTTAGGTAAGGCTTCTAATGCTCCAGTTACTGTGGCAAACGATACACCATCATATAATTCATTGTCATCACTACCACCACTATTAATTGATATTTGAATGTCATCTTCCAAAGTACTTGGGTACTGAGCACTATTTATTTTGTTGGCAGTGATTGTATCGGCAGTAAGTTCTCCCTCAACTGAGAAACTATCTCCGATAACCTCAGAACCTTGTATTTGAGCACCGACTATATTACCTTCACTATCAACACTAAAAGTATTACTTTGATTTCTAAAAGTACTACCTACTATAGTAGCACCAGTAATAGTCTTACCATCAATAGCTCCATCAACTATCATATCTCCATTTACTTTTACTTGCTTAGTTATAATCGCTAACATCTCATCTGTTAATGTCATTGAACTTGCACTATTACCTCTGACCATCCAGGAAAATCTATCTGCCAATTGTTCATATTTTGTTTCATTGGCTTTTATTACTGAACTTTTGGTAATAGTCGCAACTGGGATAGTTTTATTCACAGTAGATTTTCCTTCTATATTAATAGTGACGTGTATTTCTCCTGCATTGCCAGTCGCAGTAAGGAGAGTGATAGTTTTATAATCACTCTCTAGTTTTGCAGTACAATTAGTGGTATCTGTTATAGTTACTTTGTACTGACCTTTGGTTGGAGTCGTATTAACTGCGACTAATGGAGTAGTTCCATTGTATATATCAATTCTAGTATTTTTACTTGTTTGTTCTACCACAACTTTATTAACTGTTGTAGTAAACGTATTACTATAAATCTCACTCATTATTAACCACCTCCTAGCTTGTTTTAGTTAAATTACAATATGATAAATATTTTCGTGGGTCATAACATCCATATCTTATTTTAGAAGTTTCAGCAACAAAAGTATATTTAGTATTGTAATCACCTGTAGTAGTAAATAACTCTTTAACAAAGTTATCATTATCATCATAAGCATAACACCATACCCATGTAGCATCCATTTGTAGTGAATAGTGTGCACCTTTTTCCACTGTTACTGGATTAATTGTTGCCCAGTCGTCGGTACTATCAACTATTTTATGTGTACTAGTATCAACTTTTTTACCAAATGTCATATTACCGATAGTACCTGGTTCAGGTTCAGGTGTAGAAATTGCTTCGGTATCTACAAGAATAGAAATATCACCTGTAACATTAGGTATATTAACATTATTACCACTAACTGCTGAACTACTTATATCATTACTATCCATCATACAAGAAATCGTATTTACTCTAAAACCGTTTTTAGGAGTGATAGTTGTAGAATAACTAGAACCCTTTTTAATTGAAGTAATTGAGTTGGAACTAGTAGAATCATGTAAGTGATAACTGATTGTATAATAAGTATCTGTAGTTCCTCCACCGGAATCCTTAGCTCTTAATACTCCATTAGATACAGTTAATGTAATTTGTTTTGATACACCTGAATGTGAAGTACCTGTAATTATTACTTCACCATTAGCTCCTGCATAACTACTACATAATCCACTGTGGCAAGTTACTAGGCTTGTATTACTAGATTGCCATGTAATAGACTTATTAATACAGTTATCATTAAAAGTAGGTCTTACCATGCAGTTATGTGAACCATCATTAAAATCCATAGCACTTAAAGAGAAGTCACTAGAATTTAATACTACATTTTCGGTACTTAATGGGTAATATTTAACCCAGTCAACATATTGTGTAATTTCTGTTGTGTTACTATCAGGAGTACCACCACTAGCACCAATTGCTTGGTTAAGTAAAATAAAATGTGGTATATGGAATGCTCTGTTATCAGTAGCACTTGTTCTACTTAATTCATGTCCATCAATAGAGAACACTAAACTACCATCTGTATTCCATTCCATAGCAAACTCATGCCAATCACCGGTTGGATAATTATTATACCATACACGGCCGCTTTCTTCTTTTTCATTGAAGAATGTACCACAAGTTAGTTTGCCATTATAAAATTCCATTACATCAAATTCACCACAATATGCCCACCATTCACCTAATGTATCAGGACTACCATTTTCTTTATATCCAAATTCAAAACTGTCACCTAAAGTCCAAAATGCTCCAAAAGAACCATTGTAATTACATGCTCTAACTCTAGCAACTATCTTACCATACATAAAAGCAAAATGTCCTTTAGAAATAATTGATGCAGATGTCCAAGAACCATCACTTGCTTTTTTACCTCTTAGTGCTAATATGCCATCATTGATTTCAGCGTTAGTATTTGTATATCTTTGAGTTTCATTATTTCTAACATAACCTAATTCATATCCCCATTTATTTGAGTCTACACTACTGCCTGAGAAGTCATCTATTACATAAGCACCAGTAGAATCTAGTAATGAGCTTGAACTTGAGCCATTTTCTTTTAATGTACCTGTGATTGCAGTACTTGCATCACCAGTAGCACATATTAATATTTTAGTTATATTTGCCGGTACAGTAAATGTATATGATAACTCTTTATTTGACCAGTCATCTGTGTTACCTTCAGCATATGATACATAAGAATTTGATGAATTATAATAACAAATACATACATAATTAGCTTTATTAAGATTGATAGTATAAGATTTACCGGCAGTCACACTTATATAATTTAATGTACTATAGTATGTTCCATCTGTGGTATCTGTAATTACACCATCATTAAGTCTTTTATATTGAGTAAAAGTTAATCCGTCTTTAGTTGCTAAAGTGACTGTGAATACATTACTTGTCTTAGTAGTACCTTTAGCAGTTGTAACTCTTATAGCCATTTGGTAAGTTCCTGCATTAGCCTTATTATCATGTTTGAATCTATAACGTGTGCCACTGGATTCCACGTCGCTTGTTTTATCGTAGAATGTATTTCCTCCATCCCATGAGACTTCATGTTTTACTACTGCTATATTTGTACTGTATTCAATATAAAATTCAGTTTTTTCAGTTTGTGTTATGTTTCCAATATTACTAATAGTTAGAGTTTCAGGTGTTACTGGAATTGCCTCAGTTGTAACAGTGATAGTGATGTTGCCAGTAACATTTGGTATATTAATATTACTTCCTCTAATAACAGTATTACTTATATCGGTTCCACCCATCACAACACTAATATTTTTTACATTATAGCCTTCATTAGCTGCTACAATAGTTGAGTAACTAGAACCCTTTTTAATAGATTTAGTTGAGTTACTACTTGTTGCTTGATTTAAAGTGTATGTTATAGTGTAGTATGTATCGGTAGTTCCTCCTCCACTCTCAGTATATACACATTTTAACTTACAATTACTATAAGTTCCATTATCCCAGTTACTAATATTGAAAACGGCACTAGACTTAGTAAAGGAAGTGGCACTTATATAAGTACTACCTCCATCTTTACTAAGTAGAATGTCGGAGATATTAGTAACATCGGTTGTAAAATTCACGGTCAAAGTATCTCCAGATGTACTGGGATTACTTGATACAGTTATTGTTGCCATATAAACACCTCCATTTATTCACAAGTGGTTACTATACACTCTTTACTAAGTATTATAGTATATCCATCTTTGTTTTGAATTGATTCCTTAACTTCATCCAATCCTTCTTTTGTTGCATAAGTATCACTTACTGTCATCTTGAACCCATCTAATGATTGTTCCAATTTTGCTTGTTTACTAGTTACTACTTTTACTTGTTCTGCCACTTGTTCTAATGTTGGAGTTGTATAAGTAGTTGATGTAGGATTTTGCCATACTAATTTATATCTTAACCATAAGTATTTATTTTCTGTTACAGCAGGCATACTCTCAACCCAACTACCACCAGTTTGTGTTGTGTTACTAGTAGATAGATACCATTGTGGAGTTGAGTTTGTTAATGATTGTCCTTTATCACCTTGTTTACCATTATCACCTTTAAATTTACTCCATGTGTAGTCAGTTTTATTTGTACTCTCAGTAGATGTTGTTTTATTAATAGCAATACCTATATATTTTGTTGTATCTTTTGGAGTATCATATAAACCTGTTCCGTCTGCATTATCACTATATTTTATCCAAGTATAATAAGTTTTACCATCTTTACCTTGTTCACCTTGAACACCTTGGTCACCTTTATCCCCTTTGATTAAACTCCATGTATAATCAGTAGGAGTATTGCTCTCAGTAGATGTTGTTTTGTTATAAGCAAAACCTATATAAAGTTTTCCTGTTGGGTCGTTACTAATACCAGTACCTTTATTATCATTAGCATATTTAATCCATGTATAGTATGTTTTACCGTCAGTTCCAGGTGTTCCCGGTACTCCTTGTAAACCTTGTTCACCTTTATCACCCTTATCACCTTTTGCTCCTTGCTCACCTTTTATCTTACTCCATGTGTACGCAGTAACAGACTCACTATCTTTATTGTTTGTATCAGTATAAACTCCTATATAAGCTCCAGGAGTTTCACCTTTGTTTGATGTAAAAGTTTTACCTCCATCATCACTATATTTTATGTGTAGATAATAAGTTTTACCGTCTGTACCATTAGTTCCAGGTATACCTTGTTCACCTTGTTGACCTTCAAATCTACTCCATGTATAAGCTTTATAATCAGTACTATCATTTGGTTCATAATCAACATATGTACCTATATAAGTACTTGGAGTTTCACTCATTGGATTACCATTCGCATTGGCACTATATTTTATATGAAAATATGTTGTCTTACCGTCTTTACCTGGTGTTCCTGGTGCTCCATCTTTACCAGGTGTACCATCTTTTCCTGGTGTACCTGGTGTTCCAGGGATACCTTGCTCACCTTGCTCACCTTGTAAACCTTGTAGTCCTTGTGGACCCTGTTCACCTTGTGGACCTTGTGGCCCTTGAATACCTTGCTCACCTTGTGGTCCTTGAATACCTTGTGAGCCTTGTTCACCTTTATCTCCCTTAGCACCTTGAATACATACTGGTGTTGAGTATGTTACACTACCATCACCTTGAGTGTATTTTATTCTTTGCCATATATATTTTCCACTTTCCCATTCAGGAGTAGTTTCTATCCAACTACCTCCAGTTTGAGTAGTATTACTTGTAGATACATAGTACTGAGATACAGTCTTTGTCAATGTTCCGTTAAAACTAGTTTCTAATTTTCCTATTGCAGTTGTATGTTTATTTACAGTATCTACAGTGCTGTTATATTCATCTTTTAGTTGAGTAACAGTACCATCTGTCTTAGTGATAGTTGTATTACTGATTAATTGACTAATTTGTCCTTGTGCTATACCTATGTTAGTTGTATTAGTAGATACCTGCTCAATAACACTACTTAAATCTCCACCGATAGTAACATCTTTTATAGTATCAACTGTCTTCTTAAGTTGGTTAAATGATACATCCAATGTTTGGTCAGTATCATTAAATTTTATCTGACTTGCTTTTATAGTATTAGTGTTATTATTGATACTACTGATAACACTACTAATATCCAATTTACTACCATTTATATTGGCATTGTCTGCCACTTTACTATCAACTATTAATCCATCTTTTATCGCATCACTTGATTGAATACCATTCTGATTAATAAGTTGACCTTTACCAGTTTCATCATATAATACAAAAGTAAAATTACCTTTAGCATCTTTTCCTATTTGAATACGTACATTACCTTTGCTATCTTTAAATTGTTGAAGATTACCTTGTAATAACATAGAGCCATCATCACTCTGAATATTTACATTGTTAGTATTAATTGTACCAGTATTGATTTTATTTGCACTTACAGTATCTATCATGGCATCTTTTATAAGTGCGTCTGCTATAGTAACTTTACTAGCAGTAAGGTTTAATGATTGTATATTATCCATAGTAAGATGACCACCCACTAAGGTTTGTATTTCTGCCACTGTAGCTTTTAAATTTGTTATAGTGGCATTAATGGCATCTAAATCACCGACTTTTAAGTTATCAATTTTAGCATTTATAGCTGTAAAGTTATTTGTTGTAAGGTCTTTGAACTCACCATAATCTGCTTTTATTTTTTGTGCCTCTAACTCAACTACTTTTAATTTTGGAACACTTTCTCCGTCTAATAATAGATTACCTTCATCATCTATATATAGCCATGGAGCCTTTCCATCTTTTGTAAGTGTTTCTAATAGTTCTTGTAAGTTTTGAGGAATTTTCGTATCAGGGTCAGTTTCTAATACTTTAGTATCAGGGTCACCACATAAATCAGTTATTGTTTGTTTAGCAGTTTCCATATTGTTAGTGGCGTCTTGTAGTTCTGCACTCATCTCCTCTGTCATTTCTTCTGTACTTAATGCCTGCATTAATACAGAGACAATTCTATCCATGGCCTCGTTATAATCTTCTCCAGCCTGTTGAATATCTCCTATCTTAGCGTCCTCACATTCTTCATCTTCGATACCCTCAACTTGTACATCAATTCTATCTTGGTCATCTTCTACAGTGTCAGGTACTTCATAATACGTATCATCTTCTGTAGTATCGTCAGAAGCAGCTACAGTAGCTACTTCTGATTCCTCTGCAAATTCTTCCATATCATCATCTAATGTTGGCCATATAATCATCTCACCGTCATCATCATATATCGGTCTATCAACGTGTTCTCGTCCATCATCCATCATGTAAATCCCTCCTATCCAATCATAAATCTACCAACAAATAATATATTTTTACTTGATAAACTTTTTACTTTTACTTTTCTGAATACTCCGTTTGTCAATCCATTTGTACATTCAAGTGCCACATAATCACCATCTTTGTCTTTTTCAACTACTATAGCTGTATGAGATATCGCCATAAACTCACCATTATTCTTACTGTCAGCGTCCATAAATATAATATCTCCAATTGCTAAATTCTTAAATGTTTCTAAGTCTGCCACATCTACTACCCAGTTTTTCTGTACAAAATATTTTCCTATATTAGCTTCATTTCTAGTACTTGGTATCGCCCAGCTCACACTATTATTTCTATTATTATCCGCTTTTTTCTCATTTCCATATGGTGATTTTTCATAAGTCCAGCCAGTTAATACATAATTAAGAAAACAACTATCATCTATTTGATATTTTCCATTTATTTTCCACTTACTGATATTCTCAGCAGGATTCTTGAAGTCACAAGGAGTTGTACTATTATAACTGAACTTACTATTATTTTTATAATAACTATCAGCTATTTTAACTAGGTCTGAGGAATATTTAAAAAGAGGCTGTGCATAATTACTGCCTTTTTTCTTAGCTCCAACACTTCCAAGGTATGCTTTATCACTAATTGTAGTATCAGGATTATAGTATACGGATACAATGTAAGTAGTATTTACTTTTGGTATTAATACACCATTCTTACAATCAACACCTTCCAGATATACCGTGTCAGGTTGTATTAACTTAAATCCTTTTGCAGTAGTGAATACAATACGTGCATAGTAACTATCATTGTAATTTGTTGATGAAGTTGCCGGCACTCTAAATTGTAATTTTGTTAGTGGTTTATTATAAGAGTATACTCTTTGACTATCTAACATCTTATTACTTGTAGCACTGTCACTCTCCCATTCTGCTCCTTCGCCAAAGTATAATATCTTTTTCTTATACTCTTTGTAGTAAGTCTGAGTAGATGCCTTGTCCTTCATTCTATAGCCGTCAGTAGTTAAACTGCTAAGCCAATAATGTTTATCTGTTGTGTCGCACATATCTTTTGGTTTTCTTAAGAATATAACGTATCTTGTTTTGTTGCAGTAGTCTAACATCATATTATTAAGAGAATCTATTGCTTCATTCATTTTTTCATAGTTACCTGATTGAGAACTTCTCAAGTGCGCCTCCTCACATACAAATATAGGTTTCTTTGGATATTTCTTCAATAGTGCTTTTATAAGAGATTGATAGTCTTCCACAACGTTATCAACATTATCCCCAAGTGCAGGAACTCCGAAAGCTAACATGACATGACTGACAGTCTTAGGATATGGTGTTTTATCAGTAACTCCATTGACAGTAATATTAGTAATAAGTTTTCCACCCTCTACAAAGTCTTTAGGAGCTGCACTATTAAGTCCTTTATAAGTAACTTCATATGTTGTTCCGTCGTCATCATCTACTATGTCTTTTGGAGGAGTTGGTTTTGTAGCTGATTGGTTTTTCACTTTCGCCTCTTTATCTGCTCTCGCTAAATCCCAAGGTCTCAATATTATACCATGTGTGTACCAATGTG